>Ga0209048_10000094_pt1 | contig 86076 bp, 60 predicted proteins | sample FrelakmetCRP12CR_FD_187146 | JGI IMG/M metagenome (GOLD analysis project Ga0209048, IMG submission 187146) | Freshwater lake sediment microbial communities from the University of Notre Dame, USA, for methane emissions studies - CRP12 CR (SPAdes)... | ecosystem: Environmental > Aquatic >...
TGCAAGCTCCTGACAACAACGGGAGCTGGCAAATATTCGATGATTTGGCGAGGAATCCCGAGGCGGACAAGGTGTTGCAGGCGGTCGGCTACCACTATCCGAGCGAGTGGGGTCCGCAACTCGAGATGGAAGCCAAGCACGCCACCGAGAAAGCCATGGCAAGCGGCAAGTCTCTGTGGTCCAGCGAGGATTTTACCTACAGCGGCAAGACCTGGGAAATGGCGATGCTGCTGGCGCAAGTCTATAACAAGAACTACATCCGCAGCCGCATCACCAAGACCGAGGTGTGGTGCATGTTGTCCGGCATCTATCCAGGGGTCGTTTGGTCCGGCACAGGTCTGATGGAGGCACACTCCCCGTGGTCCGGTTTCTATGACGTCTATCCGGCGGTGTGGACCACCGCCCACACCACCCAGTTTGCCGAACCCGGCTGGCGCTACATGGACAAAGCCTGCGCAAAAATAGCGACCAACACCTGGGCCGGGAGCTATGTCGCCTTGCGCAATCCAGAGAATGGCGACTGGAGTCTGATCGTCTGCGCGGACAAACCGACGAACATCCAGGTGCAGGTCGCAGGCAAGCTGGCTAAGGGTGACGTGCATGTGTGGAAATCAAACGGGAAGATCCAGTTCATTGAAGAGAAACCACTGCGCCTGACGAACAGCACCTTTACCATTTCCCTCGAAGGCAACAGTGTGTATACGTTTTCAACCACCACGGGTCAGAAGAAGGGAGCGCACCCGGCGCCGCCGCCCGCCGCGGCCTTCCCGTTGCCCTACAAGGATGACTTCGAAAGCTATGCCGCGGGCGCGATTGCGAAATACACCACTGATATGAAAGGCTCGTTTGAAGCCGCCAAGCGCAAGGATGGCAAAGGTATGTGCCTGAAACAAATCTCGCCGAAAGAGGGCATTCTTTGGGGCGGCGCGGGAGGTGACCTCCCTCACACCATTGTCGGCGACCATAACTGGACCGATTACACCATCCAGGCGGATGTGCTGGTCACCGCCGGCAAGGCAGCGATTGGCGGACGCTACTGGTGTGGCGAACAGCGCGGTGTCGGCCTGGTCCTCCAGCAGGATGGCACGTGGTGGATTGAGGCATCGGTTGAGGCTGTTGAAGTGGTGGATGGCAAGGAGAACAAGTTGAAGGTACCACCCCTCGCGACCGGCAAGATAGATGGCTTCATTCCCGCAACCTGGCATCATTTGACCCTGGTGCTCAAGGGTGATGAGCTGACCGCCAGCATAGACGGCAAGGAAGTGGCCCGGGTGCGGTATGAAAAATTCTATGCCGCCCACAAAAGCGGCAGGGCCTATCTGATGTCCAGCTATGATCCCAACTGCTTCGACAACGTCAGCGTGACGCCGTAACATATCATGAAAAGAACAGGCTTGTTGATGTTAGGACAGTTGAAAGTGTTGAGGCGACCTGTTGTTTTCCTGCTCTGGGCTCACCTCTTTCTTGCCGGCGTTCATGCCGGTGACCTTGGGTTTAGCGACCCGTCGAATGTGCCTCCGATGCCGGCCTGGGCGGTGGGTCAGGCGAACCGTGAGCAGGACCTCGATGCGGCGCCCGGATTTCAGAAGCCGCCGCCGGGGTTTGGGACCGTACCGTTCTACTGGTGGCTCGGTGATCCGTTGACGAAGGAACGGATCGGCTGGCAACTCGAACAGCTGGCCGGCATGGCCGTATCGGGTCTCCAGATCAATTACGCCCACTCCGACAAGGGTGGACGGTCATGGGGACTTACCTATCCCAGCGAGCCGGCATTGTTCTCCGAGGACTGGTGGAAACTGACATGCTGGTTCATGAAGGAGGCGAAGAAGCAAGGCGCGGCGATCAGTCTCAGCGATTACACGCTTGCGTGGTTCGGCCAGGGCTGGTGCGTGGATGAGCTGATGCGCGAGCATCCCGAGTTGAGTGGCTGGGTGTTGCGGATGGACAATGATGACAAAGTCACCCCCGTTAACGTGCCGCAGTCGTTGAACCCGATGCACCCGATGTCGGGAAAACTTTACGCCGAAAAATTCTTCGGCCAGTTCGAACAACGCAATCCCGGCGAAGCCGGCAAGGGGTTGAACTTTTTCTTTTCCGACGAATTGGGTTTTGGCGTCAACGGCCGTCTCTGGTCGCCGCAGTTTGCTGAAGAGTTCAAAAAGCGCAAAGGCTACGACATCACGCCGGAGCTGCCGGCATTGTTCAAGGACATCGGGCCACGCACACCGAAGGTACGGCTAGATTACAGTGATGTGATGGTGTCGCTCAGCGAGGAAGGTTATTTCAAGCCGTTGTTCGACTGGCACCAGCAACGCGGCATGACGATGGGCTGTGACCACGGTGGACGTGGCCAGGACGTCGTCGAGTTCGGCGACTACTTCCGTACGCAACGCTGGAACCAGGGCCCGGGCGCCGACCAGCCGAATCTCGGAAAGGATCTCATCAAGGCGAAAGTCGCCAGTTCGATGGCGCATCTGTACCAGCGTCCCCGCGTCTGGCTCGAAGGCTACTACGGCAGCGGCTGGGGAACCACGTCGGCCGGCATTGTGGACGCGACGTTTGCTGATTTCGTGATGGGGTACAACCTGCTTTCGTTCCACGGCATGTACTACTCGACACATGGCGGTTACTGGGAATGGGCACCGCCGGACAACACCTTCCGGATGCCGTATTGGAAACATATGCGCGGATTTATGGATTGCGTCCAACGTCTCAGCTACCTCCTTTGTCAGGGCGACCACCGTTGTGATGTCGCCATCATCTATCCGGTAGCGCCGATGGAAGCCGGCATGGACGGCAAGGACGCCGTTGAAACCGCATTCGGCACCGGACGGCAACTCTATGCGCAAGGCGTTGACTTCGACTTCATGGACTTCGAGTCGCTGGCCCGCGCCAAGGTTGTTGGCAAAGAACTCCACGTCTCCGGTGAGATCTATCGCGTTCTGATTCTGCCTGCGATGAAGGCTGTGCGGCACTCGACATTGCAGAAGGCGCTCGAATTCCATCGTGCCGGCGGCATTGTGCTCGCGCCCGGAGCGTTACCCGAAGCCAGTGATCGTGCTGGACGTGACGACCCGGAAGTCGCCGCCATCGTGAAGGAGATTTTTCCAGACGGCGCCACAAAAGACGTCTTCGCCAAGGTGCCCGGCCGTGACTACGATGGCCGTGGTTACATCCAGCATCGAAAAATCGGGCCGCGTGACCTCTACGCCATCTACAACGCGCCGAAGGCCACCGTATGCAAGTTCCGCGCGACCGGCAAGGTCGAGTTATGGGACCCCTGGAACGGCGAGACGCATCCGGTGGCGGTGAGGTCGCAGCGGGACGGCATCACGGAGCTGGAGTTGCCGCTGACGGAGAAGGAAATCCAATTGATAGTCTTCAGCCCTGGCGTGCCCGAGTCTCTGAATGCGGCGACCGCGCCAGAAGTGACCCGGGTCTCGATTGACGGTGACTGGGAATTCGAGTTGCAGCCGACGAGCGATAATCGGTTCGGCGATTTCCATTGGCCGCCGACGCCGGCGAAGATCGGCGCCGAAGTCCGACAGCTTTGGTATTGTGAAGGCGACAACACCAATGGCCCGTGGCGCAAGGTGACCTGTTCGTTTGGTCCGCAGTTCATCGAGTATGGGCCGATGCCGGCAAATGCCGGGTTACCGACGGAAGGCGGCGAACAACACGAGTTCTCCTGGCGGTGGGGCGCGGAAGGCGATCCCGGCCATCAGGGGTATCATGGGTTGAAAGAGAACATCACCGATCTGTTCGTCTTTCTGGGTGAGCCCAAGGGCCGTCGTAACGGAAAGGTTTACGGTCCGGAACAAGGCGGCACACGCTACTACCTCCAGACCTCCGTGGTCGCGCCGCGCGACGGTCAGGCGCAGATCGTGACCGACGGTGTGAAGCCCTCGACCGTCTGGCTGAACGGCACTGTCGTCACGAACACCGTGACGCTGAAAGCCGGCGCCAATCCTCTGGTGGCATGCTACGACAAGCCCGGTCGCGGTGCTTTGGTCGTGACAACGGGTGAAGTCCCGGCGGCACCGGCGGGTGCGTTGGCGATGCGCTGGTACAACAATCCGAACGTCCTTCCGTTCGACGTGCGTGCTGCTGAGTCGAAGCCGGTTGGCTGGTACCGGTTCGCCGCGCCGCCGGGACTGCGGGCGATGACGATCAATGCACGGGGCAAAGTGCAGGCGTGGGCCGATGGTAAGGAACTGAAAGTCAGAGGCAACCGGATTGTCGTGCCGGTACCGCCGGTGTCGGTGTTGCTACGCATAGAGCAGGAACGCGGCTGCTATGGCGGTGCGGCGTTGCCGGAACCTATCAAACTGGATTGCGGCCCCGGCCGTATTGCTGCCGGTGATTGGTCGAAGATTGAGGGACTCCTGAGCTATTCGGGCGGCGCGTGCTACCGGAAGACGATTGCGATTCCCGCGGCGAAACAAGTCGTTCTCGATCTCGGCGATGTTGTGGCGTCAGCCGAAGTCCGGGTGAACGGCCAGTCTGCCGGGGTGCGCGTATCGCCGCCATGGCGGTTCGACATCACGTCGTTTGTCAAACCTGGGGAGAACCGGATCGAGGTTTTAGTGCGCAATACTCTGGCAAACCATTACACAACGATACCTACACAGTATCGCGGAAATACGACCTCAGGACTGCTTGGGCCGGTTACGTTGAATCTAAAGAAGGATAAGTAAACCATGAAAGGGATAAACAGTATGAAGAAATTATCAGTTCTGACGGTATTCTTGCTTGCCGCGGTGTCCGCCAGTGCGGACGTTACTCTCAGTCCGATTTTCGCCGACCATATGGTTCTCCAAAGAGATATTCCTGTGTCGGTCTATGGCAAGGCGGAACCTGGAGAGAAAGTGACCGTCGCTTTTTCGGGCCAGACCAAGTCGGCGACCGCCGACAAAGATGGAGCCTGGTGTGTCAAACTTGTCGCCATGAAGGCGTGCACGAACTCCGCAGTCATGACGGTCAGTGGTAAAAACAAACTGACTCTCAATGACGTAGTGGTGGGGGATGTCTGGATTTGCAGCGGCCAGTCGAACATGGATTTCACGCCCGGCGCCTACCACAACGCCCTTGATCCCCTCCCGTATGATGAGAAGGATTTCGATGTGCCGCTGTTGCGCCAGTGCCATCTCGTCAATGAGCCGTCCATGCGCCCCGTGACCGACGTCATCATCAATCGAGGCAATGGGACGTCGGAAGAAAGCGCGACCTGGCTTCCCTGCAAGCCGACCACGGGCAACCGCTTTACGGCTGTGGGCCTTTATTTCGGTCGCAAGCTGCAGTTGGAAACTGGAATTCCGATCGGCCTGATCAAGACGGCCTGGAACGGCACCCGCATCGAACCCTGGATCTCGCCGGCCGGGTTGGCTAGCGTGACTGAACTGCCGCCCGTGACCGGTCTGCCGGCCGAGTATAAGGACGACGGCAGCTATCCCTCGACCTGGCATTGCCTCTATTACGGCAAGATCCATCCGCTGATCCGTTATGGGATCAAGGGGGCGATCTGGTATCAGGGCGAGTCTAACGGCGACGAGGGTGAGACGTACTATCAGAAACTTCGGGCTCTCATCGGTGGCTGGCGGACGGCCTGGGGTCAAGGAGATTTCCCGTTCTACCTTGTCCAGTTGGCTGGTAGGTTTAGTTCGGACTACACAACAGCGGGTAAAAATCCTGCGGGCGGTGATGGCTGGGCGAAGATCCGCATGGCCCAGTTCAAAGCCCTAACCATCCCGCACACGGGCATGGCGGTGGCCATGGACCTTGCTGACGTCAGGGAGCCCGGGGATATCCATCCCAAGAACAAGCGTGATGTGGGTGAGCGGCTCGCGCTTTGGGCTCTTGCCAAAGATTATGGCAAGAAAGATCTGGTCTACAGCGGCCCGTTGTATAAGGAGATGAAGATCGAAGGTTCCAAAATCCGGATCATTTTCGACAGCGCCGGATCAGGGTTGACCGTGGCCACCAAGAAAGGCTTTGCTCCCGTGATTAAGGAACCGCAGGGCAAGCTGAAGCGCTTTGCTATCGCCGGCGAGGACCCGTCTTCGCCAGGAAGCTCCGCCGTGGCAGGTAAAAAGTGGTTCTGGGCGGATGCTGTCATTGACGGTAAGACCGTGGTTGTCTCCAGCCCCGAGGTGCCTAAGCCTGTCGCTGTCCGTTATGCGTATACCATGTCCGGCGATGACTGCAATCTCTACAACAACGAAGGCCTGCCGGCTTCACCGTTCCGTACTGATAACTGGGACAAATAATATAGACGAAAGTTATTCATTATGAAACACACGCTCTTCATATTGATGTTTGCCTGTTGCGCTGGTTCCATGGCGGCAGAAAAACCGGCGACGATTTCGAAAGGGTGGGGCAATGTCTGGACGCTGCAAAATGACACCCTGGAGGTGACGCTGAAGGCTACGCGAGGGACGCTAGCAATTGACCGTCTCGTGAATCGAGAGACAAAGGTTGACTATCTGGCTGGCAGACCGGTGTCGCCGTTATTTTCGCATGTGGTTAACGGCGTTGCGGTCTCCGCAAATGACGGCGGCTGGACCCTGGCAGGTGCCTCCGTTTCCGACATCGAGTGCTACGGGAATAAGTGGGGCAAGCGGCTGGAAATATCCCTCACACGCAGCCAGCCGGTTGCCATCCTGACGCGCCAGGTGTTCGAAATCTACGATGGCCGTGCGGCGGTGCGCTACAGCTCATGGGTGAAGAATCCGACGGAGCATGAGGTGACGATCCAGACGTCCGACGTGCTGAGCCTGAATCTTCCCGACAACCCGCACACGCTCTACGCGATCGAGGGCGTCCTGAATTGGACGGCGACCAAGGGCGGATTGACCAACGGTGGGCGCAATGCCCTGGTGCGCTACGACACGGGCGACGGCTGGTTCATGATCCCGGAGAACAACTGGGCGACGTGCCTTGAGCCGGGCGGAGCCAAGGCGCACAGCAAGGACAAGTTGTTAGGACTGTTCGTCTGGGACGGTGCCAAGACCGTGCGTGTGGCGACGAATCCGAAGGCGATACAGCTCGTGCTGTTTCCGCAGGAGGAGGTCGAGTATTTCGCGGTCAACTTTGGCGTCTTCAAGGGTGACGCAATGGACGGACGTATCGCGGTGGCGGAGCATTTCCGCAAACGCTATAAGTTCAACAATACGGCGCACATTCTTTCCGCCAACGACTGGCAATGGAAGGGGAATCGTACCGACGCAAACTACCGCAATATCGTGATCCCCAAAGCGAAGGCCGCCGGCTTTGATCGCATCCATATCGATGATTTCTGGTACGAACCGTCGGATGGAGTTGACCCGAAAGGGAAATGGACGGACATGCCGGCACTGTGCGACTTCATCCTGGCCAACGGCATGAAGCCGGGCCACTGGTTCAGCCTGCAGGGCAAAATCTGCACCGAGGGGTGGGGGAATGGCCGCGATTGTGCTGACCCGGCCAATGTGGATTTCAAGCTCAAGCAGATGCAGGAAACCCTGCTCGGAAAGTACCACACCGCGTGGGACCAAGTGGACGCCGGACTGCTGTGGAAGACAGACCAGGAAACAGCCTACTCGCATCCCAGTGACTCGGTGTACCGGAAGATACTCGGCATGCGCCGCTATATGAACACCGTCGCGCATCAGCATCCTGACTTCATTATGCAGACGACCTGCGAGGTGGACAATCCTGCCGGTCCCGGCGCGGGTGATTCGCATGGCAACCAGAATGTCGGCCTCATTCATCTGGCGGACAACGGCATAGCCGGCATGTACCGTCGCACGGAGTACGGCGACGATGTGCGCGACCTCTTCGCGGATGTCGGCATGTTCCCGCTGGAAGGGATGCTCTCGACCTGGGGCGAGGACGGCAATTCCGGGGCCGCCTGGAAAGATTCCCCCTTGTGGTATTACCAATTCCTGTTAGCCCACCATACCAGCATCTATTCGTGGCCGGGCGATTGGTCGCCGCAATCCGTCGCGCACCTGCGAGTCTTCAACGACTGGCGCAACAACCCGCGTATCAAGGCCGTGCTGGGCGAGTTGATGCGGCCAGTGTACAACGGCCCCGACTGGATGAAGAACGAAGGCCCGTGGTGTTGGATGTTCACCGACGAACGCCGTACCAAGGCACTCGTTTTCGCCATCAACCACCTTGACTTGAACAAGCAGAACGCCTTCGCCGCCAAGCTGCGTTGGCTCGATGGCGGCAAGACCTACCTCGTCCAGGAAATCACCCAGACCTCTGGCGGCGATTTCGCCTATGCCTTCCGCGGGGAATTCGCCGGAGCCCGATTGCAGACCGAGGGCTTGCCGGTGGATCTCGCTGCAGGCGGGGAACGCTGCGCCGCCTTCTGGATCCAGGGGAAATCCGGCAACCACCCGCAAGTGCTCTACGCCGACTCAGCGGTGACAAGCTATAGCCAGACCGGGCAAGTGCAGGGGAGACCCAACGCCATCGCGCGCCTGATCATTTACAAGCCCGACAAGAATGGCGTGGAGGAACTTGCTGTCAAACTCGACGCGCAAGGACAAGCCGTCGTCAAAGTAACATCTAACCAGGAGAAAAGATGAAAGTCAGTCGTTTGTTTTGTATTACGCTGGGATTGATGATGGGTTCTTCAGGATGGGCGCAGGATAATCCGACAGTCAATGGGCTGTTCAGCGACCATACGGTGTTGCAGCGCGGCATGCCGGTGCCGGTGTGGGGAACCGCAAAGCCTGGCGCAAAGATTACGGTCACCTTCGGGCAGCAGGAAAAGACGGCAGAAACCGGTAAGGATGGCAAGTGGCTGGTCAGGTTGGACGCTCTGAAGGCATCCGCCGATCCCGCCCAACTTGTTGTCAAGTCCCTGACCGGCGACAAGCCGGTGATCATCACCGACGTCCTCGTGGGTGATGTATGGCTTTGTTCTGGGCAATCCAATATGGAATGGGTGATGAAACAGTTCAAGACGAAAGAGGATGTGGCCAAGGCGGAATACCCCGCCATTCGTCATTCCCATGGCGGTAATGGTTGGACAGTCTGTTCGCCGAAAACGGCCGGCGAATTCACCGCCACCGGTTTTTACTTTGCCCGACGGATCCATCGGGAAACACGAATTCCTATCGGCCTGCTGAACAACGCCATCGGCGGGACCGCCATTGAACCATGGACGCCGTTCGAAGGCTTCAATGCATCGCCGGTCTTGAAGCAGATCGAATTGAAAAAAGTGATCGAGTATCGCCAGCGTTGGGCGGATACGCTACCCGTGCTGGATGCCTGGCTCAGGTCCGCGCAGGTGACGGTCGGTTCCGGCAAGGAGTTTCCAGCCCAGCCACCGCTGCCGGTCCTGCCAAGGGATTCAGGTTACGGCACTCTTTTCACGCCGCACACCCTTCCGCTCATTCCCTTCGCCATCAAAGGGATGATCTGGTATCAGGGCGAGGCCAATGGTCCTGAAGGCGGTATCTACGCGGAAAAGATGAACGCCCTGATCGCGGGCCTGCGCAAGGTATGGAATCAGGGTGATTTCCCCGTCTACTTCGTTCAATTGCCGAATTTTTCCGGTCAGCCAAATGACTTGGATCTCGGTGATGAAAACTTTTCGGGGACCCGCCTCGCCCAGTTCAAAGCCCTCAAGAGCATTCCCAACACCGGCATGGCGGTCACCATTGATACCAGCGACAATGGCGACTTGCATCCGAACAACAAGCGGGATGTGGGGGATCGCCTGGCCCAGTGGGCGCTGGCCAGGGACTACGGCAGGAACGATTTGATTTGCAGCGGTCCCCTCTACCAGGGAATGAAAATCGAAGGCGGAAAGATCCGCGTCATGTTTGATTATATTGGCAAGGGTCTGATCGTCGGAAAGAAGAACAGCGAGGAGTCTATGCAGGAGGTTCCCGCGGAAAAACTCGGTTGTTTCGCGCTCGCCATCGCAGATTCTTACAAACCCAAAGGACTGAAGTGGTCCTGGGCGGATGCGGTGATTGACGGTGATACCGTGGTGGTTTCAAGTCCTGACATTCAAAATCCGGTTGCCGTGCAATACGCATGCATCAGCAATCCAACGGGCAACAAGCTCTACAACAAGGAGGGCCTGCCGGCCTCACCGTTCAGGACGGAGGACTGAGCCGTGTTATGGTTCAGCCTGATGAAACATCTTCTGAGAAAAACCATGAAAATGATAACAAATGAACTTCAACAGCCAGCGATGGTCGCTGGTATAGGTCATACGGGAATGTCGGATAAAGTCTCAGTATTCATCCTTGCCGGGATAGTGTTTTTACTCTCCGCTGATAGGTGCGGAGCAGACACAACCGAGCGGTTTCGATTAGATAACGGAATTGTTTCCGCAGGATTCAGTTCCGGAGGGCTGATGCGCCTTATGGACACAGCATCGGGGAAGAGTGTTGAACTTAGCGAGAATTCCGCAACCATTTCGATCGATGGGGAGAAGTTTGTCGTGTCTGGACTTAAGCTGACGGATACGAAGCATCGAAAGGACAGTGTCATCTACGCCTACCGGGCTGGCGATAAGCAACTTCAGATTGTATATGAACTTAAACCCAGATGGCACTTTGTGAGCAAACATATGGTGCTAACGCTTCGTGCCGGCAACACCAGTCGGGTGAATACTCTCGAGATGTTGAACGCCCAACTTGCCACTCCCATCACCCGGGAACACAAAGCCACCAGTACCAGTGGCGCGGTTTTTTTACGTCTCGGTGAGCCGTCTAAGTTCGGCGTGTGCCTCGCGCTCCAGAATCCTTTTTTAAAGTGGGAGCGTAATAAACAGGGTATTTCGATGTCCTACGCACCCGATCTGGAGTGGCGCGCGGCTAACGGGCCATTTGTGTCCGATCGCGTATGCATTGGGCTCTACATGCTCAGCGGTGTCGAGATGCCAGCTCGTAATCTTGGCGAGTGGAAATATGTGAGTGAGCCGGAACGGGCATTTGAGGGGAATCCGATGCTTGATCTTGCTGAGTTCGATGCGATGACCGGTTGCGTCAAGGCATTTACGCTTTACCGGCCAGAGAAAAGTCTTCGAGTTCATGTGCCGTGGTGTGAGAATGATTACCAGATCGATGTGGCCACGTCTGCTGGTCGCGCCGAATGGAAACGCATTCTCGACCAATGTGCCAGCATCGGTTGCAACAACACGCTCTTTACGCCGGCCAACAGCATCGAAGCGCCACTCAAAGACAACGCTGACGCTTGGGGCTGGGAGAATTGTCTCTGGCTCGGCCTCGGTCAGAAGATTCGCAAAGGTGAGTGGAACATCGCAAAAGACCCCATCCCTCCATCAATTCAGGAAATCCTTGATTACGCGAAGTCGAAGAAGGTGAAGCTTGTCGCATACGCCTATCCGACGCTCGGCTGGAAACAGAATCCGGAATGGACTGCATGGTGTGGTGGCAAGACCGGGGGCTACGTCGGCGTCGACACCGGTGTGCGCAGTTTTCAGGATTGGTTTGTGGATCAACTCGTCGCGTTCCAGAAACGCACCGGCATCGCCGGCTATAGCTTTGACCATTGGTGGATTGCCTACGAGCCAAACAAAGAAGGCAACAAACCAACCAGCAAATACGCGCAATGGTATGGTTGCCGACGTATCCTCGAAGAATTGCGCCGTCGCATTCCGGATGTTATCATCGATGGCCGACAACAGTACCAATGGTTTGGCCCGTGGACGTGGCTCGGCGGTTCATATCCTCATCCGACGACCAACGACGAGCAGCCCGATAGCTTCAAGAATTTCCCCGACCTCCATTTCAGCCGCGTCTCCGGCGACCGGCAACGCTGGGCGGCATCGTACTACCGCATGGAACAATTTACGCCGCTGGAGATCGTTCCCGGCTATATGACACACCAGACGCCACGTAACGATGCCAAGGGGCAGTGTATACGCGACCACTCGTTTCACACGCGCGATTGGGATTATCTTGGCTGGCGTTACTCCGTCATATGCTCCATTGGCACCGCACCCTTCAACAACGTAGTGGATTTGCTACCGGCGCGTGACGAGACCGAGTTCAAACATTTCCGTCCGGAAGACCAGCGGTGGCTCCGGCAATGGATGGACTGGACCGACGAAAACCGTACCACGCTCCAGCACTTGCGTCCTATCATCGGCCCACCGATATTTGGCCGCGTGGACGGTACCGCTGCCATCGACGGCGACCACGGTTTCGTATTCCTCTTCAACCCGAACTACCGGGAACTCAATGCGGAGTTCAAATTGGACGCCAGCATCGGCGTGACGCACGGTGACCAATTTGTGTTCCGTGAACTCTGTCCGCGCCCCGGCCGTCTGCATGGCACATGGCGTTTTGGCGGCCCCGTCAAGTTCCCGATTAAAGGCCCACAGGCCGTTGCTCTAGAATTGGTCCCTGCGAACCAACTCAAGCTCCCGGCATTGCTCAATGTCGAAGGCAAAGCCGTACTCAGCGGGCACAAACTTGTTCTCACGAATGTCCAGAGCGAAATCGGTACGTTTGTGGAAGCTATTGTCCTGTTGCCTAATTGTCCGGTGGACTCCGTGACAGTGAACGGCATAGAGTCGCGTAACTTCCAACAGAAACCGGGATCACTAACTGTGCCGTTAACCTTTGCCGGCATGCGGTTTGGTCATTGCGCGCAGATTGCCGGTAACGAGTTCATGATTCCAGCGCGAGTCTTCACGCAACTCGCCGAGCGCCGCAAGGCGTGGCCAGTTCCCTACACTGAGGAGGAACTGCTTGCGACGTGGCGCGGCTCCGACCGGCTGCTGCTCTACATCCACATCGCCAACCCCGACGACAAATGGAATGTCGGCCTGAAGATCAATGGCGAGCCGATTGAGGTGAAGAAAGCTTACAGCAATGTTTTTCCGCTCGGTCCCGATCGAACGTTTACCGGTTTCTACGCCGACGTTTCCCATCTCAAACCGGACACTCGTTATTTCGTTGAGGTCGTGCTCCCCGACCATCTCCAGCCTGGCCAGTTCCAAGGCCTGTTCTTCGAGAATGTCGAGGCCGAGTTCACATCGGAGATCGCTCGATAGCCATTTCCCACTTTATCAAGAAAGGATTGGTCGTACCATGCCTCGATACATGAATCCAGAAGAACGAGCACCGGGATGGAAGATTCGTTGTTTGAAGTGCGGATTCACTTTTAAATCATTTATCCGCACTGCCATTCCAGTTGTGGTTTTGGCCGTTGGTCTGCAGCCGGCGTCGGCAGAGGTTCGGCTGCCCCGCCTCCTCAACGACAACATGGTGCTCCAGCGCGAGATGCCGATTCCGATCTGGGGCTGGGCCAATCCCCAGGAGAAAGTGGCCGTTTGCCTTGGGAAGTCGTCAGCTTCCGCGACCGCCGGCACCCATGGCCAATGGTCGGTCAAACTGCCCAAGCTGCCGGCGGGCGGCCCATATCAACTGACAGTGGCCGGTGTGAATACCATCACAATCACCAACGTTCTGATCGGAGAAGTATGGGTCTGCTCCGGCCAGTCGAACGCGGGGAAACCGATTGGCATTCATCCCGGCCAGCAACCGTGCCTGAATTATGAAAAGGAGATTGCCGCGGCCGACTATCCGCAGATCCGTCTGATGGAAGTGCCGCCGGAAAGTTCACACGTGCCTGTCGCGGACGTAACCAACGCCGAATGGCTGGTATGCACGCCGCAGAACATTGTGATAAAACGTGGCGACAATCATGGGTATTCTGCCTGTGCCTATTTCTTTGGCCGTGAACTTCACAAGGAACTCAAAGTCCCCGTCGGTCTGATTTCTGCGAGCGTCGGCGGTTGCCCGTGTGAACATTTCACGCCGCCATCAGGAGACAGGTGGCTTGGCATGATCAACCCGTTGACACCCTACGGCATCCGTGGTGTGATCTGGTACCAGGGTGAATCAAATCTTGGAAGCAGCCATGCATATTGCATGACATATTTCGAGAAGATGAAAACCCTCATCACCGGCTGGCGACAGGCCTGGGGGAATAATGATTTTCCGTTCCTGTTTGTTCAAGTGGCACTGTCCAAATACAACGATGATGTTGAAATGGCGCCGTACCTGTGGGAAGCCCAGACGGCTACGCTGGCTCTTACCAATACCGGCATGGTGGTCACGCATGACATCAGCAGTTACCCCGATTGCCACGCGACGAACAAACAGGAAGTGGGGAGACGGCTCGCCCTTTGGGCCCTCGCCAAGACCTACGGGAAATCTAACATTGTGTTTTCCGGGCCGATCTACAAGTCCATGGAAGTCACAAGCGGCCCGGGGCCGGCCAAGATCCGGGTACAATTCGACTACACCGGCAGCGGACTGGCCAGCCGGGATGGCAAGCCGCTGGATCTTTTCACCATCGCAGGGGAGGACAAGAAATTCGTCGAAGCCAAGGCCTCAATCGACGGCAAGAGCGTGGTTGTCTGGAGCGACGCTGTGGCCAAGCCGGTAGCCGTGCGCTTTGGCTGGCGGCAGGATGCAGATCCGAACCTCATGAACAAGGAGGGCCTGCCCGCGCCTTGTTTCCGCACCGATAAATGGAACTGACAGGATCAATGAAATGAAATAATCACATGAATATATCGAAACTAATGATAGTGGCGCTGGGGATGCTGGCGCTCTGTAACGCGAATGCTGCCGACGAACCCGTGATCCCATCGCCCTACGAGGTGGTCTGGGATACGCCCAGCGCAGACACCAACGGCACCATGCCGCTGGGCAATGGCGAGATCGCCCTCAACGCGTGGATCGAGCCGTCGGGCGACCTGCGCTTCTACATCGCCCGCACCGACGCTTGGGACGACAGCGGCCGTCTGGTGAAAGTGGGCGCGGTGCGCATCAAGGTGGGCGATGGCCCGGTCGAGCGCACCAAGAAGTTCCGTCAGATTCTAACCGCCAAGGATGGCACCCTGAGCGCCAGCTACGGTGAAGGGGATGCCCAGGTGGAACTGCGCCTGTGGGTGGATGCCAACCGCCCGGTGATTTGCGTGGAGGCTCAGACAGCAAAGCCATCCACGGCGACCGCCATGCTGGAACTCTGGCGCAACACGGCTACGGAATTGCCGGACAAGACGTGCAGTGATGTGCTCAATTGCGGGCTGTTTCCCGAAAAGACGGTGGTGGAACCCGACACCGTTCTCAGCGGTCTCAAGGACCGCATCGGCTGGTATCATCGCAACATCAAATCAGTCGGTCCGGCGCTGCTCGCGAAGATGCAGGGGGTGGAGGAATTTCCGCGTGCCGAGCCGCTGTTGCACCGGACCTTCGGGGCGTTGGTCGCCACCGGGCGGCCGCAGCGCGTCGATGACCGCACCTTGCAATCCACCATCGGCACCAGCCACCTGTTTGAAATTGCCGTGCAGACGAAGCATCCCGCCACCGTTGCTGAATGGCTGGGCGAGACCCAAACCCTTCTCGACACGGCACGCAAGCTGGCACTGATAGACCGCCGTGCGGCGCATGAAAAATGGTGGGCGGGCTTCTGGAATCGCAGTTGGATCCACATTACGCAGAACGACGAGGCGGCGGAGGGGGTTCAGGGTGGCGTTATTCCACCCAATAAACATTCCTTGCGCATCGGAATGGACCAAAGCGGCGGCAATCGTTTCACGGGTACTTTCGGGCGCTTTGGTGTTTACTCGACGTCGCTTACGGAAGCCGAAGTGCAGGCCCTCGCCGCAACGGCTCCCGATGTCAGAGCGCCGGAGCATCCGGCCCGGATTTTCAGCGCTGTCCCCGAAGGTCCCAAGGCCCTGCCGGAACTGGATCAGCGTGCGTTCGTTGGCGGCCTGACCATTGAGGCTTGGATCAAGCCATCCGCAGGCGGGCCGATGCGCATTGCCGACAAGGTCACTCCTGGCGGCGTGGACGGCTTCCTTTTTGATACCCTCACGGGACTGGATATGCGGCTGATTCTGGGTGACAAAACGTGGACCAAGGAGGCGGCCTATACGACGGGAGTCTGGCAACACACCGCGTTCACGCTGGCCCGGGACGGACGGATGACCGTTTACATCAACGGCAAGCCGGTGGTTTTCGGCAGCTCAAAGCGGGACAAGAAGATGACACAGGACGATGCCGCAGCGGTCGTGGCCCGGGCCTATGCCTTGCAGCGCTTTATGGCGGCGTGTGTTGGCCGTGGCAAGTATCCGATCAAATTCAACGGCAGCCTGTTTACGGTTCCAACCCCGGACAAGAAACTCGAGGATGCCGATTACCGGCAATGGGGGCCCGGTTATTGGTGGCAGAACACGCGTCTGCCCTACCATTCCATGTGCGCGTCGGGAGACTTCGAGATGATGGAACCGCTCTTCAACATGTACGCCCGCGATCTCATGCCGTTCTTCAAATTCCGCACCAAAAAGTATCTGAACCATGGCGGCGCCTACATCCCCGAATGCATCTATTTCTGGGGTGATATGTTTCCCGAAACCTATGGTGCCCAGCCGTTCGCGGAACGCGCCGACAAACTTCAGGCCAGCGAGTGGCACAAATACGAATGGGTCTCCGGCCCGGAACTGGTCACCCTGTTGCTCGACCGCTACGCCTATACCGAGGACGCGAAGTTCCTGCGCGAGACCGTCCTGCCCGCCGCGCGTGAATTGCTCGGGTTCTTTGACCAGCATTACAAGACCGGCAGTGACGGCAAACTCGACATGCAGCCGTCACAGGCGCTGGAGACGTGGACGGGATGTGTCAATCCCATGCCGGAACTCGCCGGCTTGCACGCGACGACAAAGCGCTTGCTGGCGCTGCCGGAATCGCTAACAACAGCGGAGGACCGCGCGTGCTGGCGTCAGTTGCAGGCCAAGCTGCCGCCCTTGCCGACGACCAAGACGCCCGATGGCAAGGTCATGCTCGCACCCGCCCAGGTTTACAAGCAGAAGAACAACAGCGAGGTTCCCGAGCTTTACGCGGTGTTTCCCTTCCGCCAGATCGCCATCGGAAAACCCAACCTGGATTGGGGGCTGGAAGCGCTCCATCATCGAACCGACAGGGGTGCGTCCGGCTGGCGGCAGGACGATATTTTCATGGCGTGGCTGGGCGAGGCCGCGCAGGTCCGCGAGTATGTGGTGCAGCGGGCCAAGTCCAAGCACGGGGACTCGCGTTTCCCGACGTTCTGGGGACCCAACTTCGACTGGGTTCCCGACCAGGACCATGGTTCGGTGTTGCTCATCGCCTTGCAATCCATGTTGCTGCAGGCCGACGGAAAGAAGATCTACCTGCTCCCGGCGTGGCCCAAGGATTGGGATTGCGAGTTCAAGCTGCACGCGCCCTGTAATACCACGGTGGAGGGTGTTATCAAGGCGGGCAAATTGGAGCAACTGAAGGTTACACCGGAATCGCGCCGGAAGGATGTTGAAATCATGGAGATCAAGTGAATATGACAAGGTTGATAATCAAGACCGCAGTGCTGCTTGCCGCCGTCGCCATGTTGTCCTGCCTCCCGGCGGCTCATGCCGCCGACGTGACGAACCTGCGCTGCGAATACCGGGACAACCCGCTTGGCATCGATGCGACCAAGCCGCGGCTGTCGTGGATGATTGAGGAGAGAATCCAGAAACCAGAAGCCAGAAGTCAGAAGCAGACGGCCTATCAGGTGCTGGTCGCGTCGTCTCCCGAGCTGTTAGCCAAAGACCAGGGCGACCTGTGGGACAGCGGCAAAGTCGCTTCCGATCAATGCATCCAGGTGGAGTATGCCGGAAAACCGTTAGAATCGCGGCGGTTCTGCCATTGGAAAGTGCGGGTGTGGATGAACGTTGGAAAGTCGTCGGCTTGGAGCGCCCCGGCGGGGTGGTCGATGGGTCTGCTAGAGTCCAAGGACCCGTCTTCGCAAAGCTCCGCCGGGGCAGGTTGGCAGGCGAAGTGGGTCAAGCCCGCGGGCACCGGGACTGCACCCTGGCTGCGCAAGGAGTTCAACCTCACCGCCGCGCCCAAGCGGGCGCTGGCCTATGTGAATGTGAAGGGCTATTACGAATTGTATGTGAACGGGAAAAAGGTGAGCGACGATGTGCTCGCACCGGCGGTGTCGCAAGACCTGAAGCGCACGCTCTACACCACCTATGACATCGGCAAGCTGCTGCGAGCCGGCCCTAACTGCGTGGGTCTATGGCTGGGCAGGGGCTGGGCCAAGACCGGGGCGATCGCCCGGGTTCAGCTCGAAATGTCCGTCGCCGGGCAGCGTGTGGTGGTGGGGACTGACCAGACCTGGACCAGTATGGCCAGCACCCATGAATTGCGTGGTCCATGGGAGTGGAACAATATGGGCGGCGAAATCATTGACGCCCGCAAGGAGATCGCGGGCTGGAACGAGGTCGGCTGCAAGACCGGCCCGTCTGCGCCTGGCTCCGCCGGGGCGAGCGCATGGCTGCCGGTCGCGGAGATCGCCGCACCCGATGGCGTCGCCACGGCTCAGTCATGCCCCCCGAACCGCATCAACAAGGTCATGCCCCTGATTGCTTGCACTAATCGGGGTGCGAACAACTGGGAGTTGGATTTTGGCACCAACCTGACCGGTTGGCTGCGGCTGCGTCTGCCGCAGTTGGCCTCCGGCCAGCGTTTGACGATTTCCTATGCCGACAAACCGGGCCAGACGTTTCAACAAGTCGATGAGTACATCTCGGCTGGCAAGCCCGGCGAGGTGTTCTGTTCCAAGTTCAATTACCACGGCTTCCGTTATGCCACCGTGGACGGCCTGGCCGTCAAGCCCGCGCCAGGTGATGCCGAGGCGTTGCTGATCGAATCAGATCTCGAGCCCATTGGCACATTCGAGTGTTCCAACGATCTGTTCAACCGTATCCACCAGCTTAACCTTTGGACGATCCGCTGCCTGAGCCTGGGCGGCTACATGGTGGATTGTCCCCACCGCGAACGTCTGGGCTATGGTGACGGCCAGACCTCGCTCGACACGCAAATCATGAACCGCAACGCCGCGGCCTTTTACGCCAAGTGGGCGGTCGACTGGCTCGACGCGCAAGACCCGGCCACCGGCCGATTCCCCTTCACCGCGCCCTTCGTGATCAACTCCTGGGGCGGTCCGGGCTGGGGTGGTATTGGGACGGTGTTGCCTTGGAAGAATTATCTTTATTACGGCGACAAACGCTTGCTAGAGCGATCGTTCGAAGCGATGTGTCATTACTCCGCGTTTTTGGACAGCCAGGCCCCGGACGGCCTGATGCGGGGAACCGGCGACCCGGCAGGGTTCCTTGGCGATTGGGTGCCGCCCGAGCGGGGTATGGATACTCAGAACTGGCCGGGTAGAACAGCCTGTGAGATTTTCAACAACGGCTATCGCGTTTACTTGTGGCAGATTCTCGAACGTAGCGCCCGCGCCTTGGGCAAGACCAAAGAGGCGGATGACTATGCGACCAAAATCGACAAAGCCAGGAAGTTGATCCACACGACCTACTACGATGTGCAGAAGCAGTTCTATGGTCTGGATGAGCAAGCCTACCAGGTGATGCCGCTGATGACCGGCATCGTCCCCGATGCCTTGGTTGGAACTGTTCAGAAGAAACTCGAAGAGATCATTCTGGTGAAGAACAAGGGGCACCTTGATACCGGCATGCTCGGCACCTATTTTCTCATCCAATACCTGCGGGAAGCCGGCCGCAATGATTTGCTCCACACCATCTTCAACCAGAAGACCTATCCGGGATGGGGCCATATGCTGGAGCAGGGAGCCACGACGCTGTGGGAGCAATGGAACGGGTATTACTCCCAGATTCACTCCTGCTTTGCCAGTCCCGGCAGTTGGTTCTATCAGGGGTTGGCCGGCATCCTCCCCGATGAAACGGGCCCCGCTTTCAAGATGATCATCATCAAGCCAGCGGTCGTCGGCGACCTGACGTGGGTCAAGTGCAGCTACGACTCGATCCACGGCCGCATTGTGAGCAACTGGAAGCGTGAAGGCAAACAACTGGCGATGGAGGTCACGATTCCGATCAATACCACTGCGACGGTATATGTGCCAGCCAAGGACGCCGCCGGAGTGACTGAGTCCGGCAAGCCGGCGGCGAAAGCGGAGGGTGTCAAGTTCCTGAAAATGGAAAACAACGCCGCCGTCTATGCCGTGGGTTCCGGCACCTACCGCTTCCAATCCCCACTCAAGAAAACCAGCCAATGAAATTGTGCTATCGATGAAAAGGAGCCTTATGATGCGACGAATCACAGAAACCCTGATGCTTGCGACAACCGGACTGTACGCCGCTCTTGCGCTGGCCACTTGTATTGCGGCGGAGGACACCCCGGACAAACCGGCCGAAACCAACCGACCGCCACCGAGACGCCTGATGGCCCTTGCTATGCACCCGATGTGGCTGATTATCAAGGAGGACACGGTCTGTGCGGAACGGACGCCCGGGTGGGGAGCACCGTCTGTCGAGGAGTATTCGAAGCGGCTCAGCCGCAATCTTCATGTGCTTGAGTCCGTGCCGGGGGCGAGATTGAACTACGACTTCTCGGCTGGCGAGCTTGAGGACGTAAAGGCCATGTATCCGGACCTCGCCCAGAGGATCGTGGACGCCATTCGACGCGGCCAATTGGGAATCATCAACGGGACCTATAGTCAGGCTCATTTGCACACGCTCAGCCTGGAGGGATCGGTCCGTCAGTTCGCGGCGGGCACACGCTCGATCCTGGAAAACTTCGGATACCAGGTTCGGACCTACGCAATGCAGGAGCCGGGCTACACGGACCAGACGCCGCAGATCCTGAAAGCTTTCGGGTATCGATATGCGCACCGCTGCATCGGCCCCTTTCCTACGCGCCAGAAGGCCCTGCCCGGCGAAACGCTGACCGGTAGGGAAGCCTTTTGCTCCTGGAGGGGCCTGGACGGCACGGAAATCCCGGCCTGGCAGCCCGGCACCGGTCTCGACACCGACTCCCCGGACATGACGGAGTACGGTATGGATCCAGGTTGCGATTACGTTGTGCTGGATCAGTTTCTGGATCACAAGATTGCTGAAGACCGCGGGGCAAGGCCCAAGATCCGGATGTTCGTTCCATGGGGCTACATCGAAGGCAGCAATGCCGATGAACTGTCCCGGTTGAATGCCTCCGCGGAAACGGCGCTGGTCCAGATGGAGACCATGATGGCTCTCGCCGGGCCGGCCAAGGGATGGCCGGCGCCGCTGCCGGATCCGGCGCCCATGTGGAAAACATGGCTTCTTGCCCAGCATCACGATGCCTATTGGACGGGTGGGCCGGAACTGCGGGCCAAGTGCTGCGGGTGGCTGAGAGACATAATCGCCAAGTCCTCCGGGGCGTGCTCCGAAATGCTCAAGACGATGTCTCCCGATTCGCCGGGCGGCAGGCAATCGCTGCTGTTGTTTTCGGTTTATCCCAAGAAACATCGGGGAGTGGCGCGGGTGCCGTGGGCCGGCAATGCGCCCGAGTTTTTCCTCGCCGCCGAAGGTCGCAAGACCGCCGCACAGGTCATGCCTGCGGGACCGGACCAGGGGGAACTGCTTGTGCCCTTTGAATGTGCCGGAGCCGGGCAGGTGGAACTCGTTCCCGGCAAAACGGGGCCGGGGACAGTCGCACCGCAACGAATCACTTCCGACTGGGAATTTGGGAACCAATACTTTTCCGCCACATTCGAGCGAGACGGCTCGATCAAGACTATCCGCACGAAGCAAGGTGCCAAGGTCCTCGACGGCAAATCGTCCGCGGCGGCACTCTCGGCTGCCGTGGGGGGAACCGCGGCACGTTTCGAGTCGACCGTCAACAGTGCCAGTCTGTGGAAAGGCCCGGTGGCCGATGTGCTGGAGTCTTCCGGCTCAATCGGCACGATCCCGGTTACTCGTCGCCTCATCCTTTACCACGCGCTGCCGTGGTTCGAGATGGAGATCCAGTGTGACTTCAAGAATGATAGCCTGGGCGATTTTTACGATGACCGCGCCAAGCTTACCCTGGAATGGCCCGTCGAAGAGAATCCGTCGATCATTCACGGCATCGGTGGCGGCAGCATCCTGGCCGATGAACCGGCAACGGTGTTCTACCCGGTGAACTGGCTCGATTTGGCGCATAATGCCGGCGGGCTGGCCATGATCGACTTCGGCACGTTGAAGCATTGCCAAAGGGACGGCAAGCTCCGGGTCGTCCTGGCCTGGGGTGGAGACACCGCGCATTTCGGAAATCGCGTCTTTCAAGACAACGGCGATTGGTCGAAACGGTTGGATTTGCGCCTGAACGGCCGGCAGGTGTTCCGGTTTGTCTTCTACCCACACGACGGTGACTGGCAAAACGCGAGCGTTCCAGACTTGGCGATGTCGCTCTTAAGACCGCCCGTTGCCGGCACAAGGTTGGGCCCGCAGGATGGGAAGCCGACGTCAAAGTTCCTCTTGTCCTTGGAGGGCAACCTGATCCCCACGTCGGTCGGGGCGGACGGCAGCCGTGTCGTCTGCCGGGTATACGAGCCCGACGGGCTGCGACCGGTCTTCGTCCTCAGGCATCTTGGCAAGAAGATTGCTCCGCAAGTCTGTGACGTTGCCGGAAACCCGGCGACCGCGCTGCGCGCGTGGGGAATCGCCAACCTTGTCGTGGACCCTCCCTCCTCTGGTTCTGACTAGAAATCATATGAAAATCACCGCCATTGCCGGCCTCGCCATGTTGATGACCGCGGCACCCGTTTGGAGCACTGAGCCCAATTTCGCCACCCCCAATCCAGCCACTACCCGGGCCACCCGCCTGCAGGACCTGGGATTTGAGTTCATCAAGAATGCGAAGTTCGGCATTTTCGTCCACTACACCGCGGGTGGTTCCGATTTCGCACCCGGCAAGCCCAATCCCCAACCCTGGGATCTGGATGCGCACGCCGCCGCGTTTGATGTCAAGGCCTTTGCCGATGCGGTCGAGGATATGGGCGCACAATATGTGACGCTGACCTCATTTCATGCGGCGATGTACCTGATGGGGCCCAGCAAGGTCATGACTGACATCGGGATGCCCAAACATCAGGCCAAGCGCGACCTGATCGGCGACCTCGCGGATGAACTGAACAAGCGCGGCATCGCACTGTGCCTCTATGTTCATCCAGCGGACCAGCACGATCTGTCGCGGGAAGAGCGTGCGCTGTTCGGCTGGGGTCCAGAGGTTGACGGCCTGCCGGGGCCCAAGCTTGGCCTGTGGCCGAATCCGAAATGGGATGATTTCATCCTTGGGTTGTTCAAGGAAATCAGCCTGTGCTACGGGAAGCGGGTCTCCGGCTATTGGATAGACCGGCATACGCCCAAGCGGTTCGCGAATGCCAAGCGGATGGCGGAGGCCTTGCGAACCGGCAATCCCGAGGCCGTGATCTGGCAGAGTGGACCCGACTATGTGCAGGACGGGCTGTCGCTTGAAGAAGCGTGGCCGGCCGCCGAGGGCGGCGGCACCGATCAGGGCGAGAAAGACCAGTGTTGCATCTGTCCGACCGAGAACGCCTGGTTTCAGGGAAACGAAGTGAAGGTTCCGGCGGACGAAGTCTTCAGGGGAGTTGTCAGGTGCGCCGGTTGTCCCGGACAGAAAGGCGGCATCCACGTTGCCCTGACGCCATACGCAACCGGCTATGCGCCCGAGGTGAAGGCGCTGATGGGTGAGTTCGGCAAGCTTTGGCGCGAGAGGAAAGTTTCGCTCCTCAACACGAGGCCCAGCAAGATCCTGGAGATCGAGCATAAGACCACTCCTTGGGAGATGGTGACCACGGACTCCGCCGACGGTTCGGCGGTGTATGTGCATATGTTAATCCCGCCGGCCGGAAAATCGGCCCGCCTTCCCGCGCTGAAGGATGGCCGGAAGGTCAACGGTGCGTCGCTCCTGCTCGGTGGCAAAGCAATGCAAATCAAGCAGTCGGATGAAGAGGTCGAGTTGTCACTCCCCGCCGCTGTGGATTGGGATCCGGTGGATACGGTGATCGTGTTGAGGACCTCCAAAAGAACCGGTTCTGAAGGCGAAGGAGAAACACCCCATGAATCACAAATACGTTAGATTGTGCGGCGTTGCCGCGATGTTGCTGACGCCGCCGGCGTTTGCCCAAACCAAGATCGTCATGGATGACGCCGACAGCGGCCGCGTCTTCGAAGGCCTCGGTGTCGTGAGCGCGGGGGCCTCCACGCGCAATCTGGTGGATTATCCCGACCAGCAACGGTCGGAAGTCCTCGACTACATGTTCAAGCCGAAATTCGGCGCGAGTTTGCAGCACCTCAAGGTCGAGATCGGCGGCGGCGAAAACTCAACCTGCGGCAGCGAGCCGACGCACGCCCTCACCCGCGAGGAGTTGGCGAATCCCAAGCCGCGTGGTTACGAGTTCCGGCTGATGGCCGAGGCGCGCAAGCGTAATCCGAAGATTCTGCTCGACTGTCTGCCCTGGAGTTATCCCGGCTGGATCCCGAATCCGTGGTCGCAGGAAGCGGCGGATTGGTTTGTCGCATTCCTCGATGTGGCGAAGAACCAGTACGGTCTGAAAATGGACTGGGTCGCGGCGGCGTGGAACGAGAAAGGTGCCGACCTCAACTGGATTGTAAAAAATCTGCGTCCGACGATGGATGCTCATGGCTATGCGGATGTGAAACTGCAAGCTCCTGACAACAACGGGAGCTGGGGCATATTCGATGAATTGGCGAGGAATCCCGAGGCAGACAAGGTGATTAAAGCTGTCGGCTACCATTATCCTAACGAGTTTGGTCCACAGGTCGAAGCGGAAGGAAAACACGCTGCCGAGAAGGTCATCGCCAGCGGCAAGCCGCTCTGGTCCAGCGAGGAATTCTGCTACAGCGGCAAAACCTGGGAAATGGCTATGCTGCTGGCGCAAGTCTATAACAAGAATTACATCCGCAGCCGGATCACGAAAACCGAGGTGTGGCCCATGTTGTCCGGCATGTATCCGGGGCTCGCTTTTCACGGCACGGGCCTGATGTTGGCGGACACTCCGTGGTCCGGTTACTATGAAGTCTATCCGGCGGTGTGGACCACCGCCCACACTGCCCAGTTTACCGAACCCGGCTGGCGCTACATGGACAAGGCCTGCGCAAAAATAGCGACCAACACGTGGAAAGGGAATTATGTGGCCTTGCGCGATCCAAAGAAAGGAGACTGGAGTTTGATCGTCTGCGCGGACAAGCCGGTGACGTTTCAGGTGCAGGTTGCGGGCAAACTGGCCTGCAAGAAGGTGTATGTCTGGAAATCAAATGCTACCAACCAGTTCGTTGCCGCTGAAACAATTCGTCCGACGAACGGCAGCTTCAGCGTTTCATTGGACGGAGACAGTGTTTATACGCTCACCACCACCACGGGTCAGAAGAAGGGCGCGCACCCGGCACCGCCTCCCGCCACGGCCTTCCCGTTGCCCTACAAGGACGACTTCGAGAGTTATGCTGCCGGCATGATTCCGAAGTACACGTCCGATCAGAAAGGCTCGTTCGAAACCGCCGGGCGCGAGGATGGCCAAGGTATGTGTCTGAAACAAATCGTGCCGAAAGAAGGCATCCCTTGGGGTGGCGCGGGAGGTGACCTCCCGCACACCGTTTTTGGCGACCATCGCTGGACCGACTACACCATCCAGGCGGATGTGCTGGTCACCGCCGGCAAGGCCGGGGTCGGCGGACGCTACTGGTGCGGCGAACAGCGCGGCGCCGGTTTGGCCCTCCAACAGGATGGCACGTGGTCGCTTGAGGCGTTGGTTGAGACTGTTGAAGTGGTGGATGGCAAGGAGAACAGGCTAAAGGTGCCGCCCCTCGCGACCGGCAAGGTCGCCGGCTTCATTCCCGCCGCTTGGCATCGTTTGATCCTGATGCTCAAGGGTGAAGAGCTGACCGCCAGCATAGACGGCAATGAAGTGGGCCGGGTGCGGTATGAAAAAATCTATCCTGCCCACAAAAGCGGAAGGGCCTACCTGATGTCCAGCTACGACCCCAACTGCTTCGACAACGTCAGCGTGATGCCATAGAGCGTAAAGAAAGTAATGCAGCATGCACATAATTAGGGAGATAACATGTGGCAACACTTTCGGAAGAAATCAGCCGGCGTGAGTTTGTCAAGCATTCAGCATGGACTGCGGCTGAAAGTGCACCGGTGCTGGGCGTTCGACACGCACTTACAACGCAGTGTAAACGCCAATCTCTCGGCGAATTTTTGCGGCGGGGGTGTTGAATGGCAAATCGACGGCAACCTCGGCCAGACCGCCGCTATCGGCGAAATGCTGTTGCTATCGCACACCGGTGAAATCGAGCTGTTGCCCACGCTGCCGAAGGCCTGGCCTGGCGGGTCGGTCAAGGGCCTGCGCGCCCGCGGCGGCTTCGAGGTGGACGTCGCCTGGGCGGAAGGTAAGCTGACTTCGGCGACGGTGCGCAGTGTCACCGGAAAGGCCTGCAAAGTGCGTTACAGAGAGAAAACCGTGGCCCTGACGATGAAACCTGGGGACGCGACCCGCCTAAGTGGCGACCTGCTGCACTAAATTCATGAAAACAACTCGTATCAAACTGTGGTTAGGGTTTTGCATCGCGCTGTTGGCGGCCAACACATGCCTTCAGCCCCAAGACGCCAAAGCGACGCTGACCCTGACATCTCCCATCGCCTGTCAGGTGTTCCAGCGTGGCAAGGCGGATCAGGCAGACATCCTGATCGAAGGAACCGTCAGCGACAAAGCCGACGTGATCGAAGCCAAGGCCGACCTTGTTCCTGGCGCCAAGCGGGGCACTCCCACGAAATGGGTTGCCATTGCCCCGAAGGGACAGATCGTTCAAGGAAAATTTTCCGGCCGACTGATGTTGAAGGCAGGCGGCTGGTATAAGGTCACGGTCCGTGCGCTCGCGGGAACCCGGATTATTGCGGAGCAGACGCTGGACAAGGTTGGTGTCGGAGAGGTGTTCGTCACGGCGGGGCAGTCCAACTCCGCCAACTACGGAAACCCGCGTCAAAAGGCTCAAGACGACCGCGTGGTCTATTTTGACGGCCAGGGTTTTGTTCCCGCGCAGGACCCGATTCCGGGCGGGTGCGGCGGCGGGGGCAGCCCGTGGTCCTTGCTGGGTGACCGGATCGTGGCGTCACAGCAAGTCCCCGTCTGTTTCCGTTCCGCTTCCTTGAACTGGACCGAAGTCGCGGCGTGGCTACCCCCGAGTACTGAGCTCTACAAGAATCTGCTTGCCTGTGTGAATGTATTTGGAAAAGGCGGGGTTCGCGCTGTGCTCTGGCATCAGGGCGAATCCGACACCTTGGTCAAGACGTCCGCCGAGATCTACTGCGACCGCGTCAAGACCATCGTCGAAACGCTCAACAAGGATGCCGGCTATCAACTGCCGTGGCTGGTGGCACAAGCCTCCTTCCATCCCGGGTCGCAGGCGCCGGAGCAGGCTGAGGTGGCCAAGGGACAGCAACTGCTCTGGGCAAGGAAGATTTGCGGCCAGGGACCGGCCACCGATGACCTGTTAGGCGCGGAATACAGGCATGACGGCGTACACTTCAATCAGAAGGGACTTGCCAAACATGCGGCAAGATGGTTTGACGCGTTGAGCAATACATTCAAATGGAAGACATATTCTTCCAACAAGCCGGAAGAGCGGCATATCCGACAGACAATGAACAAAGGCAAGAAATGAAAACAAACCATACTCACATGTTATCCGTCAACAAAGTCCTCGGGGCGGCGCTGTGGAGCCTAGTCCTGCTGGCCTTGATCAATTCCACGGTGACCGCGGGTGAGACACCCCGGAAGAAGCTCAACATCAACCCGGTATGGCGCTTCACGCTTGGGGATCCAGCAGAAGCGTCCAAGACGGGCTTCGATGACAGCGGCTGGGACATTGTCTCGCTGCCCCATTCGCACGAAGTCTATGCCGCCGACCTGAGCAATTTCCTGGGGAAGGATTTCCCCAAGGATGACGTGTCCTTCCCGGGGCGCAAGGTCGGCTGGTATCGCCGCGCCATCGACATCCCCGGCTCGGCCCTGACCGGGAAGGTGTTCCTGGTGTTCCAGGGTGCGATGGAGACCACCAAACTGTGGGTCAACGGCAAGGCCGCCGGCGAGTACGCAGTGAGTGGCTACACCTCGTTTCACTTTGACCTGACGCCACTGCTCCGGCCCGGCAGGAATATGCTGGCGGTGCGCGTTGATAATACCGTGCAGAAAGATATCCCACCTGACGGCGCCAAGTGTGACTACGTCCTGTTCGGCGGCCTTTACCGCGACGTCGATCTGATGTTCACCGGGACGCCCCACGTGACGTTCCCCTGGGAAGGCCCGAGGGCGGGGATCCGGCTGACCCTGCCGGAAGTCTCCCAGGAGAAGGCGGTGGTCCAAATGGAGACCGCCCTGCGCAACGATTCTGACCAGGCGGTGAAGTGTACGCTGGTGACGCGCGTGTTGGATAAGGGCGGCAAGGCCGTGGCAACGTCGAAAGAAGAGGTCGCCCTGGACGCCAAAGGCGACGCGATGATCACTCAGAAAACGGAACCGATTCCCAACCCGAACCTCTGGTCACCCAACAGCCCGTATCTGTACACGGTCGAGACCACGGTGATAAAAGGCCGTCGGGCGACGGATCAGATTCATACCAAGCTCGGAATCCGCTGGTGTCGGTGGGACAAGGAGAAGGGGTTCTTTCTGAACGGCCAACACCTCAAGCTCGTCGGCGCCAACCGGCACCAGGCCTGGCCCTTCATTGGGAGCGCCGTCCCCAACCGCCTGCATCGCCACGACGCCGAGCAAATGAAGAAAATGGGGATCAACTGGGTCCGGCTTTCCCACTACCCGCATGACCCGGACTTTCTGGACGACCTCGATCAGCTCGGACTGATGGCCCTGGAAGAGGGCCCCACCTGGATGGACATCCCGGGCGAGGCGTGGATGAACAACCTGGACAAGGCCTTCCGCAGCATGATTCGGCGGGACCGCAATCATCCGTCGATCATCATCTGGAACTGCTGTGTCAATCATCACGGACAGGAGCCCCGCTTGGTCAAGGCCGCCACGGAGGAAGACCCGACCCGCGCACGCGGCCAGGACACCGTCCCTTGCCCGATGGACTTCGAGCATCAAAAACTCAGCGGTAACGCCGCCCTCTGCATCGAACACACGGGCCACACCTTCAACACATTCCGCGGACAAGACTTGTACCGGGAATATGATCTCACCAAGCGTCACTGGGAGCATACCGACGCCGCGTACAAGAAGGAGGACAATTCCGGCCTGGCTGTCTGGGCCATGTACGACTACAACACCCCGCATTATGGGGCCCCGTATTTCCAGGCCCCGCACGGCGTCTGCGACGTGTTCCGTATCCCCAAGCTCAGCTACTACTGGCATAGTGCCGAGTTGGGGAAGGAGCCGATCACCTATCTGTACCCATTCAATGCCGACGAGGTTGTCATCTTCAGCAACGCCGGCAAGGTGCGGCTCTCTGAAAGCATCGGCGGCAGGGATTTCAAGGAGGTCGGAGTCCTGGAGCCGGACAAGGGTTTTGCGCTGCATCATCCTCCCTTCCATTCCAAGGTTTCAAAATGGACAACCTGCTACAAGGCGGAAGGGCTGGTGGACGGTAAGGTGGTCAGCAGCCATATCTGTCATCGTCAGAGTGAACCGGCCGCGCTGAAGCTAAGCGTGGACGACACCGAAATCACGGCGGACGGCGGCGACATGACCCGCGTGCTCGTGCAACTCGTTGATAAGAACGGATCCATCATCGTCAACAACTACGAACCGGTCCACTTCTCGATCGAAGGCGCCGGGCTGTTGGTTGGCGAGAATCCAACGCAACTCATGGCCGGGCAGTGCATCATCCTCGTGCGCTCCTCCTTTGAACCGGGCAAGATGACCGTTACCGCTGCAATGCCGGAGATGGAGGGAATCGGCAAAGCATCGGTCTCATTGAAGACCGTTCCAATCGCCGCGAATGCGCTTGTCGATATGCCGAAAACCACCGTCAAGGCACCTACCGGCAAAACCGTGATGCCCACCAACCTGAAGAAAATCCAAGTGAATCTGCCCGAAGACGACTTCGGCTGGTTCACCATCCCGGGGGTCGAGAACGCCAATCCGGGACAACTCGTTGAATCCCAGCCCTTGCTGGTTGCCGGGCAGCGACAGACGTCGAAACTGACGGTGCAGGGCTGCGAGTATCGGATCTATTCATTGGCCTGGTCTTCGGCGCCGACCGACATCACCAGGGGCGACGCCCTTTTCTTCCGCATGAAAGCCAACCAGGCAACAGGCGAAACCGCCACCGCGGAGGTCACCATCCAGGGCGTGAAACGAACTTTCACGGTCAAGACGAAATAGTGGGATCAATCCAGCGTTTCCAGACAAACCGGTGAATCCCGCGATTCGCCAAAGGAAAGGTAAGCAGTATGAAAAAACAGGGAAGAATCCGGATGCAGAACCGCGCCACACACCACGTGGCAGCCTCCCATATCGCCGTCGTCGCGATGTGCTCCTGCTGCCTGGTCGTTTCCGCCACCGACCTCGCGCCAAGCCAGTCCTCCAGGCAGGTATTGTGGTATGACCGCCCGGCCCAAAACTGGGAGGCGGAAGCGCTGCCCATCGGCAACGGCCGGCTGGGCGCGATGATTTTCGGCACAGTTGAAAAGGAGCGCATTCAATTCAACGAGAGCAGTCTGTGGGAGGGTGACGAAAAAGACACGGGCAGCTATCAGAATTTCGGCCACGTTGAAGTGGATCTGCCGCAAACCAAGCCTGTGGAGAACTACCGGCGCGAACTGGATATCAGCCGGGCGGTCCACACGGTGACCTATGCCAGCGACGGCGTGACCTATCACCGCGAAGCGTTTGCCAGCTTCCCCGACCAGGTCATGATGTTCCGGTTTACCGCTGACAAGCCGGGGCGCTACACCGGCGTCATCGCGCAGAAGGATGCACACGGTGCCAAGATGTCCATCGCGTTGAATCGCCTGACAGCAGCCGGCCAGTTGAAAAACGGGCTGCAGTTCGAATCACAGCTCGTGGTCCTCAACGACGGCGGCACGCTTGAAGCCACGCCAGGGGGCATAGCGTTCCAAGGCGTCAACAGCCTGACGCTCATGCTCGGTGCCGGCACGGACTATCTCAACCAGCGCGGCAAGGGCTGGCGGACAGGTGAAACACCGCACCGCCAGGTGACGGAGCAAATCGAAAAGGCGGCCAAGCGCTCCTATGCCGATATGCTGACGGTACATATCAAGAATTACCAGTCGCTGTTCGACCGTTGTTCCATTCATCTAGGAACAACAAAAGATGCCATCCGGCAATTATCAACCGACAAACGGTTGACGGCGTACCGTGGATATCAAATGACATTTTCCACAGGGATGGGCTACAACGGAAACAAAACCACAGACAGCGGGAGCAGCGCTCAGGATCCGGAGCTGGAAGTGCTTCTGTTACAGTATGCGCGGTATCTCATGATCAGTTCGTCGCGCGGCGCGTTACCGGCCAATCTGCAGGGCCTTTGGAACGACAGCAACGATCCGCCGTGGCGGTCGGACTACCATACGGACGTGAACGTGCAGATGAATTACTGGTTCGTTGACCACGCCAACCTGCCGGAGTGTTTTCTGCCCTTCGCGGAATGGCTGTATTCCATACGCGACGTGCGGCGGGACGAGACCAGGAATGCTTTCAACGTCCGGGGCTGGACCATGCACGCCGAAAACGGAATCTTCGGCGGCTCCACCTGGAAATGGGTGAACCCCACGGCGGCCTGGTGCGCCCAGAACCTATGGGACCACTATGCGTTCACACAGGACAAGGAATACCTCCGGACCCGCGCCTACCCAATTCTGAAGGAACTCTGCGAATTCTGGGAGGATTTCCTCAAACCGCTGCCGGACGGAACCTTGGTGGCCCCCAAGGGCTATTCCCCGGAACACGGCCCCGAAGACGTGGATGGCGTGTCGCATGACCAGCAACTCGTGTGGGACCTTTTCTCGAACACGATCGAAGCCGCCAAGGCCCTCGATGTGGACGCCGACTACCGGAAGAAGATCGAGTCGCTCCGCGGCCGCCTGATGGGCCCGAAAATCGGCAAGTGGGGCCAGCTCCAGGAATGGATGCAGGACCTTGACGATCCGAAGGATGATCACCGGCATCTTTCGCACATGATCGCGGTCCATCCCGGCCGCCAGATCTCGCCCCTGACCACGCCCAAACTGGCGGAGGCGGCGAAAGTCTCGATGAATGCACGCGGCGATGGGTCAACCGGTTGGAGCCGCGCGTGGAAAATCTGCATCTGGGCGCGCCTGCAGGATGGGAACCGCACCTATAAAATCCTGAACGGCATGCTGAAGAGCCAGATCACGCCCAACCTGTTCGATACCCATCCTCCTTTTCAGATCGACGGCAATTTCGGATACGCGGCGGGCGTTTGCGAAATGCTGGTCCAGTCACACATGGGATTCATCCACCTGCTCCCGGCCTTGCCCGACGCCTGGCCTACCGGCTCGATCAGGGGGCTTTGTGCCCGCGGCGGCTTCGAGGTGGATATGGCGTGGGAGAAGGGAAAGATTGTCAAACTGACCATCAAGTCCAACCTGGGCAACCGCTGCCGGATCCGGTCAACTTGTTCCTTAACGATGGAAGGCGTGTTCCATCCGTCAATGAAGTCGCCGGAGGCCGGTGTCATCGAGTTCAACACCAAGGCAGGGAAGACCTATACGTTTGTCGGCAAATGATTGAGAAGAATGCAGGGAAGGGAGGAATGGAAATGCAAGCAACCATTTGCTGTAGCGCTATTCGTTCCATAATTGGGACCGTTATGCTGGCCGCGCTCCTGGCGCGGGGCGAACCCGCGTCCGGCCAGGCGCCACCGCCGGCGGCCCAATCCGGAGCGAAAACCTTGGAACGGATCAGCGTTGAGATTGACAAGCAGGTTCTAAACCCAGTGCGCGAGAAGAACGCCACGGGCCGATTGACCCTGACTGCGTTCTATTCCGACGGCTCCCAGCGCACGCTGCCATGTTCGGCGGCGGTGATCAAGGCAAGGACCAAAAGCGCCAGCGGGAATGTGGACGTCGTTATGATCGAGGGGGACAAGGTTGTGCCCAAAGAGGGCGGCATTGCCACCATCGAAGCAACCGTCGTAGAAGGCGGCAAGACTTGCGCGGCCGGCGCCGACGTGGTGGTTGCACCCTTCTATCGGGACTATCACCAGACCCTGGTACTAAAGCTCTTCCTGGGGATGGAGGGCGAGCCGGTGGAACGCCTGGCCAGGGAGCCCATGTTTCAAAAGCCGCACGATGTGCTGTGCACTTTCGAGGAAGCCCGGGAGGTCATCCGGAAGGCCGATAACCTGACCCGTGGAATACCGAAGATTGTCTACCTGGTCGGCTGGCAGAAAGGCGGGCATGACCACGGCTATCCCGCCTGGAGTGAGGTGAATCCCCGGATGAAGCGGAAAAAGGACGCCACCGCGCTGCAAAGCCTGCGGTGGCTTATCCGCGAAGCCAGAAAGTTCAACACGACCGTGAGTTTGCACATCAACATGGTGGATGCCTATAAACAGAGTCCGTTGTGGGAAGAGTACGTGGCCCAGGACTGCTTTGCCAGGGATTCGGACGGCAAAATATTCAGTGGGGGGATCCAGATGAAGGGGGAGGACATGTACAACGTGGTCTATCCCAAGGAATGGGCCGCCGGGCTGGCGCAACGGCGCATAGACGGATTGATCAACATGATCCCCGAGCTGAAAGAGGGGCACACCATTCACGTTGATGTGTTCATTGCCAACCGCGAGGGCGGCACGCCGATCAGCCCCTGGCACGCGAAACCGGAGAACGGCGGACTGACTCCGGACAAATACGCCGAAACGCAGCGCCAGATTTTCCATTACTGGCGCGACCGGGGCTTTGATGTCACCGGCGAGGGCACCGGCTGGGCACATCCGCCTGGTGAACACTTTATCGGGTTGCAGGCCATGTCATGGTGGTATTCATGGAACCCGATGGAGATCCCGGAATGCTTGGGGGCGCGAGGCCGCACCGATCGCGGCGGCGACGGCGACTTCCGCTTTGGCTCCAGCATGCACGGCGAGGAAATCTGGCAGCAAGACAAGGAGCACATGCCCGGCTTCCTGGGCATGTTCTGCCGGACGACCCTGCCGTGGTATTACCTGAGCCGGCTGGAGCGGAAGAGATTTGAGCATGAGGTGCTGTATTACAGCAACGGAGTCATGGCCCGAACCGAAGAGGGGAAACGCATCATTCGTCAAGGCGAATTCGTGCTGCGCGAGGATGACAACCTTTTCGTTCCGGCCCTGTGGAATAAGAAGGAGATCATCGCCTACAGCGGGCCGGGCTACGCCAACAGGGCGTGGCAACTGCCCGACAATTGGCGCGATGTCAAGAGCGTCGATCTCTACAGGATCACCATGGAGGGCTGCGTGCCCTTGAAAAAGAGCGTTCCGGTGGCTGATGCGAAGCTGGTCTTGTCACTTGAAAAAGACGAGGCCGTTTCCATTGTGCCGGCAGGCGCAAAGCGCTCCGGCAAGAAATGAAACCGCCCCCTGCGGCGGGCCGCAGTAACCCGGCGAAACCGAGCGACCCAATGACGCGTGGCGCAGGCGGCACGGCGAGCGGGTGTGTATGAAATAGAACGAACAACCCATGAATCCACTGCTGAAAATTGCAGTCCTGCTGACCGCGCCGGTCGTCCTGAACGGCGCCCCGGCGCAGGAAACCGTCATTCAGATACAGGCCGACCAGGTGATTCATTCCGTGTCGCGCCTTCTCACGGGCGCGTGCATCGAGGACGTGAACCACGAAATTTATGGCGGACTTTACAGCCAGATGATCTTTGGGGAGAGCTTCCAGGAGGCTGCGAAGTCGCCGGGGATCAGTGGTATGTGGCGCGGACTCAGCCGGGGCAACGCGCAGGGTCAGTGTGCCATCATGGCCGATAATCCTTTCACAGGAACTCAGTCGCAGCAAGTGATTTTCGAATCAGGCCAGGGCGAATGGGGGGTGGAGAACCAGGGCCTCAATTGCCAGGGCCTGAACTTTGTCGCCGGCCAGACCTACGAAGGCTATGTGTGGGCGCGCGCCGCGAGCCCCACCACGCTCTTCGCGGCGCTGGAAAGCCGCGATGGTTCACAGGTCTATGCCGAGCAAGCCCTGGCCGTCGCCGGCCACGAGTGGCAGCGGCTGGAATTCACGTTGATCCCCCAGGCCGCCGACCGGGCCGGGCGGTTCGCGCTGAAGTTGAAAAAGCCCGCTGCGGTCACGCTCGGCCATGCGTTTCTCCAACCCGGCGCGTGGGGCCGGTTCAAGGGCCTGCCCGTGCGCCGCGATGTGGCCGAGGGCCTCGTGGCCCAGGGTATCACCGTCCTGCGCTACGGCGGTTCGATGGTCAACAACGCCGGATACCGATGGAAGAAGATGATCGGCCCGCGCGACCGCCGTCCGCCGTATGCCGGCCAATGGTATCGCCATTCCTCCAACGGCTGGGGCATTCCCGACTTCATGGATTTCTGCGAGGCCGCAGGCTTTGAATACATCCCCGCGTTCAACATGGACGAAACCCCGCAGGACATGGCCGACTTCATCGCCTACGCCAAAGGCCCGGCCGACAGCGCATGGGGCCGCCGCCGCGCGGCCGATGGACATCCGCCGCCGTACCAGCTCCGCTACATCGAGCTCGGCAACGAGGAACGGGTGGATGAGAAATACGCCGGCAAGTTTGCGGCACTGGCCAGGACCATTTGGGCAAAGGATCAGGACGTCATTCTGGTGGTCGGCGACTTTGTTTACGGCGAGGTGATCCGCGACCCGTTCAACTTCCGCGGCGCGGCCGCAGGCATCACAAGCCTCGCCGGCCAGCAGCGGATTCTGCAGCTTGCGAAGCAACTCAGCCGCGAGGTCTGGTTCGACGTGCACGTGGGAACGGATGGCCCCCGGCCCGATGCCACCTTCGCCGGCATGTTTTCCTTTGCCGACGCGCTGGAGCGGCTGGCCGCGGGGGCCCGCTTCAAGGTGGCCGTCTGCGAGTTCAACGCCGGCAACCATGCGCAGAAGCGGGCGCTGGCCAACGCGCTGGCGATCCAGGCCCTCGAACGCGACGGGCGCATCCTCGTGGCCGCTTCGGCCAACGGCCTTCAGCCGGATGGTCAGAATGACAACGGCTGGGACCAGGGCCTCCTTTTCCTGAACCCCGCGCAGGTCTGGCTCCAACCGCCCGGCTATGTGACGCAGATGATCTCCGGTAATTATCAGCCCAAGCTGGTCCAGTGCGAGGTAACCGGGGGGGCGTGCAAGCTGGATGTGAACGCGAAGCGCAGCGATGATGGCAAGACGCTGGTGCTGCAGGTTGTGAATCCAGACGCCACAGGCGTCACCGCGCAGATTCGGATGGCAGGGTTCGTACCGGGCAAGCCGGAAGCGCAGGTGACGGAATTGTCCGGGCCGCTGGCTGCCGTCAACCCCGCGGACAAAACCGATGCCATCGTTCCGCAACGCAGCGAGTGGCAACACCAGCTCAAGGAAGGAATCGGAAGGCGTACCTTTCCGCCGCATTCGTTCACGGTGTTGCGCTTTGAATGACAGGCCACCTGCTTGGACGACAATGACGTATTCGCTTTCTTGACATCGGCGGGCGACTGCTGGATAAAGGACGGCAACCTGACCGCGGATGTCTCCGCCGATGGCGTGCATCTGACGGGGGAAAGCTACCCGCTATGGGCGGAGGCCATCCGGCCCGTTGTGCGCGCAAGGGCGGAATAATATGATCGGGAGACAAGGCATGACCAGAACAAACGACCGTAGGAATGTTGGAACATCCCCTGCCGCGGCCATCGGGCGCCGGGCGTTCTTGAAACGCAGCCTGGCCTTCAGCGCGGTCTTCGCGGTGCCGAATATTGTCACCAAGTCCTTGTGGGGCGCCGACGCGCCGAGCAACCGCGTCAACGTCGGCCAGATCGGCTGCGGCAACATCGGCAGCAACTATCACATTCCGACGTTGAGCGCGATGCCCGACGTGCGGATTGTCGCCGTGGCGGACGCTTATAAGAGCCGGCGCGACGCTGCGGCCGACAGGCTGAATACACAGTACGGCGCCGGCACCGTCACGTCGTATGCCGATTTCCGGGAAGTGCTGGCGCGCCCGGACGTGGACGCCGTCATCATTGGAGCCCATGACAACTGGCACATGCCGATGTCCATTGCAGCCGTCAAAGCCGGCAAGGACGTTTACTGCCAGAAGCCGTTGGGGCTGGATTTCGGCCTGACCGGCCTCTTGCGGCAGGTGGTGCGCAAGAAGAAGCGCATCTTCCAGTTCGGCACGCAATACCGTTCCGAAGGACCGCACGGCAGGTACCGGCGGATGGTTCAACTCGTGCGCAACGGCTACATCGGCAAACTTCAGCGGATTGACCTGTGGAGCCGCGACGTGTCCAACGACGTGGGGCAGTATAACGTCAAGCCCTACGGATCGGCGGTGGAGGTCCCCGTGCCGGCGGACCTCAACTTCGATGCCTGGCAGGGGCCGGCCCCGATGGTCCCGTACACCGTTGACCGCGCCACCTGCTGGGGCGGTTACCATTGTCCCGAGACCTCCTTGGGCTTCATTGCCGGATGCGCCATCCACGAGTTGGGGCTCGCCCAATGGGGCAACAAGAGCGATCATACCAGCCCGATCCGCTACGCCGGGACCGGCAGCGTGCCCCAGGAGGGCATTTTCCGAACGCTGGAGCGCTGGGACGTGACGTGCGACTACCCCAACGGCGTGAAATTGCGGTTCATGGACTTCCGCACCGCCCAGCCGGTCGCTGAGCAGTATCTGCAAAGCTGGCATCCCTCCGACGGTATCACCTTTCACGGCACCGAGGGTTGGATTAGCGATGCGGAAGGCTTCCGCGCCAGCAATCAAGCGCTGTGGAAACAGCCATTCAAGCCGGACGACGAACAGCTCCCCATCTCGCCGGAACACAACCGGAACTTCATTGACTGCGTCAAATCACGCCAGGAGACGATCTGTCCGGTGGAGATGGCGATCCGTTGCGACGCGATCTGCCAGTTGGCCAACATCGCGGCCTTGACGGGGCGCGTGATCCAATGGGATCCCGTGCGGGAGAAGATTGTCAACGATCCGGCCGCAACGAAGATGCTCCACCGGCCGTTCCGCGAGCAGTGGAAGGTCTGGTAAGCCATGTACAGCCAGCCGCTCTCGCGACGAACGTTTCTCCAACAATCCGGCGCGGCGCTGGCCGGCGTCGGGCTGGCCGGTATGCTGTCCACGCGGGCAGCGGCTGGGGAGCAGATGCCGTGGCCCCTGCGCCTGTCCACCTCGACCGTGCAGTTCAGTTCCCTGTCCGTGGAGCAGGCCTGTGAGCGCATCGCGGCCTTGGGGTTCGCAGCCGTGGACTTTTGGCATGCGGGCTTCGGATGTCCCCACCTGGACGAGATTGAGAAACGTCTGGGGGCCGAGGGGCTCAAGGACTTGCTGGCCAAGCACAAGCTGAAATTGTATACGTTTACCTGCTACAACGTTGGAGCCAATGCCGGATATCCCAGATTTGCCGAACTCCTCGGCCAGGCGGGTGGAGGCCTGGCGGTGCGCGAGGCCCGCTACGGCAAGGTCAAGGATCTGACCGCCGAGATGAAGGAGCTGCTGGAGCAACTCAAGCCTCATTTGGAGTTGGCCGAGAAATACAATTCGCGGATCGCCGTCGAAAACCATGATAACAGCCTGCTCAACTCCAGGGATTCCTTCAAGGCGTTCGTCGAACTGAACCGGAATCCGCGGCTGGGCATCGCCTTGGCGCCCTACCATTTGCAGACAGCGGGCATCCCGGTCGAGGAGGTCATTGGGATTGTTGGCAAGCAGTTGCTCTTCTTCTATGCCTGGCAACATGCCGAAGGTTTGAAGCAACTGCCGGGCATCGGCCCGTCCGATTTCACCCCCTGGCTGGCGGCTCTGGCCAAGGCCGGCTACACCGAGTACGTCAACCCCTTCATGCACGGCCACCCCGGGCCGGCTGAGATGGCCAAGGGGTTGGCGACGGCCCGCGATTATCTGGTCCAATGCCACCGCAAGGGCATGGCATGACCTTCAAGCATTTAATGGTTACCGGGGGGTGCGGTTTCATCGGCGCCAATTTCATCCGCTACCTGCTGGACGAGGCGGGGTTCCCGGGACGGGTGATCAATGTGGACAAGCTCACGTACGCCGCCAATCCGTTGAGCCTGGCGGACGTGGCCGAGCGGCGCGCGGGGCAGTACGTCTTCGTCAGAGCCGACATTGGCGACGGCGCCGCCATGGCGCGGGTGTTCGACGAGCACGCCGTGGATGCGGTCTGCCATTTTGCGGCGGAGTCGCATGTGGATCGCTCGATTGACCGGCCCGGCGATTTCATCAACACCAACATTCTCGGCACCTACACCTTGCTGGAACTGGCGCGCGCGCGGCGGGACCGGATGGCGCTGTTCCATCACGTCAGCACGGACGAGGTGTTCGGCAGCCTGGGGCCGGAGGGCTATTTCACGGAGGAGACGCCCTACCGTCCCAACAGCCCGTATTCGGCGTCCAAGGCGGCGTCGGATCATCTGGTCCGGGCCTACCGCGCGACCTATGGCCTGCCGGTCACTGTGTCCAATTGTTCGAACAATTATGGTCCCTACCAGTTTCCGGAGAAGCTGATCCCGCTGATGATCCTCCATGCCCTGGAAGGCCGGCCCCTGCCGGTGTATGGCGACGGATTCAACGTGCGCGACTGGCTTTTCGTCCGGGACCACTGCCGGGCGGTCTGGGCGATCATGCAAAGCGGGCGGTTGGGCGAGACCTTCAACGTAGGCGGCCGCAATGAAATGCAGAACCTGACGGTGGTGCAGATGCTCTGCGACCTGGTGGACGAGCTGGCCGGCCCGCTGGCCGGCGGCGCGCCGCGGCGGACGCTGATCACCATGGTCAAGGACCGGCCGGGGCACGACCGCCGCTACGCGATCGATTGCACGAAGATCGAGCGGGAACTCCACTGGCAGACGGAGGAAACCTTCGCCACGGGGCTGCGGCGCACCGTGCGCTGGTACCTGGATCATCCGGACTGGGTGCGCCAAGTGCGGAGCGGCGAGTATCAGCGATGGATCCAGGCGCATTACGGCTGAGGCGATGACCAAGGATGTTTTTTTCTTCGAGGCGTTTGCGGAGGAAGCCGCGGAACTGCGCCGGCTGCTGCCGGCCGGTCGGTCGGCGGACTTCACGGATAAAACCATCCAGGAATCCGGGATCACACCCCGTGCGCCGGCGCGCGTGATCAGCATCCGGACCCAGTCGGCGATTCCGGCCGCGTGGGCTGACAGCCTGGAGGGGTTGTTGACCCGGAGCACCGGCTACGATCACGTCAACGAGTACCGGAAGCTCATCCGGCGGCCGCAGTGGCCCTGCGGCTATCTGCCGCTGTATTGCGCCCGCGCGGTCGCCGAGCAGGCGGCATTGCTGTGGATGGCACTCGGCCGCAAACTGTTCCCGCAGACGCGGCAATTCAAGACGTTTCAGCGCGACGGACTCACCGGGCGCGAATGCGAACATAAGACCCTGCTGGTGGTGGGGGTGGGGCACATTGGCAGTGAGGTGGTCCGCCTCGGCCGCGGCCTGGACATGCGCGTACTGGGGGTGGACATCGTCAAACCGGCGGTGGACGTGGAACTCGTGGACTTGGAACGCGGACTGGCGCAGGCCGATGTCATCGTTTGCTGCATGAGCCTGACACCACTGAATCACGGTTTGTTCAACGCCGCCCGGTGGCAGCAGGTCCGGCGCGGCGCGCTGTTCGTCAACATCGCCCGCGGCGAACACGCGCCCGCCGCGGAGCTGCTGGCGGCGTTGGAGGCGGGCCGGCTGGGCGGCGTGGCGCTCGATGTGTTCGAGCACGAGCAGGAGCTGGCCGTCGCGCTGCGGCGCGGCGTGTCCGCCGGGGGCGCTCTGGCGGAACTGGCGCGCCGGCCGGATGTGATCCTGACGCCGCACAACGCCTTCAACACGCAGGAAGCCGTCACGCGCAAGGCGGAACAGAGCGTCCGCCAAATCGAACATTATTTCCGGCATGGCCGCTTCCTCTGGCCCGTGCCGCCCCCGACCTGAACTCCTGTGAATCTCCGCCTGCTTTTTCCGTTCCGACCTCTGTGACCTCTTTCTTACCTCCGAGACCTCCGTGTTAAATTCCGTCTTCGTCCCACCATCTTCTGCCATCTGAAACAGCGGCTCATCCGGAGGATTCGCCCTACCTCGATGTCGGTAGCGCTGCTCCGCCCGCCCCCGCGGCGCACATGCCCGTTGTGCTTTGAGCCGCCTTTCCTTATAATGCCGACATGAAGCTTGACGCAGCGGTTGTCCGGAGCCTGGTCAGGGGCCAGCACGCCTCGCCGTTTGACGTGCTCGGGTTGCACGCGACCGGGCCGGAACGGCCGGGCGTCGTGCTGCGCACCTTCCAACCCTTTGCCGCGCGCGTCGAGGTGGTGGATGGCCGCGATGGCGCGCTGCGGCCGATGGAGCGGATCCACAAGGACGGCTTGTTCGAGCTGTTTCTGCCGGACCAACAGCCGTTTGCCTATCGTCTGCGCATGACGGACTATGACCAGCACGTCTGGGCCTTGGACGACCCCTACCGGTTTCCGCTGGTCATCACCGATTTCGACCAGTACCTCTTTGGCGAAGGCACACATTATCGCACGTATGAGAAAATGGGCGCGCATCCCCTGACGCTGGAAGGCGTCTCCGGCGTGCACTTTGCCGTCTGGGCGCCCAACGCGGCGCGGGTCAGCGTGGTGGGCGATTTCAATCGCTGGGATGGCCGGCATCACCCGTTGCAGAGCCGCGGCGCGTCGGGGTTGTGGGAGCTGTTCATCCCGGGGCTGCAGCCGGGCGACATCTACAAATTTGAGATCAAAAGCCCCAGCGGCTACCTGGTGCAGAAGGCGGATCCATACGCGTTCGCCGCGGAGCTGCGTCCGAAAACGGCCTCGCGTGTGTGGTCCCTGCGGGGCTATGCCTGGGGCGATGCGGACTGGCTGGACCGGCGGCGGCGGACGAACTGGCATGCGCAGCCCCTCAGCGTGTACGAAGTCCACCTGGGCTCCTGGCGGCGGGTGGCCGGCCCGCACAACCGCTGGTTGACCTACCGCGAACTGGCCGACCAACTGGTGCCCTACGTCCGGGAGCAGGGCTTCACGCACATCGAGCTGCTGCCAGTCTCCGAGCATCCGTTGGACGGCTCGTGGGGCTACCAGACCAGCGGCTACTATGCGCCCACCGCCCGCTTCGGCACGCCGGACGATTTTGCCGCCTTCGTGGATCGTTGTCACCAGGCCGGCCTCGGCGTGATTCTGGACTGGGTGCCCGCGCACTTCCCGCGCGATGCCCACGGCCTGAGCTACTTCGACGGCACGCACCTCTACGAGCACGCCGATCCGCGCCTGGGCGAGCACAAGGATTGGGGCACGCTGATCTTCAACTACGGCCGCAACGAAGTCCGCACCTTTCTCCTGTCCAACGCGCTCTACTGGGCCGACGTTTTTCATATTGACGGCCTGCGCGTGGATGCCGTGGCCAGCATGCTCTACCTCGACTACTCCCGCGAGGAAGGCGCGTGGCTGCCCAACCGGTTCGGCGGCCGGGAAAATCTCGAAGCCGTGGACTTTCTGAAGAAATTCAACGAACTCATCCATGCCGACTATCCGGGCTTCCTGACCTTTGCCGAGGAATCCACCGCGTGGCCGATGGTCTCGCGGCCGACCTACCTGGGCGGGCTGGGCTTCGACTTCAAATGGAACATGGGCTGGATGCACGACACGCTCGCGTACTTCGGCCAGGATCCGATTTTCAGGAAATACCACCACCACCACATCACCTTCTCGCTGCTCTACGCCTTCACGGAAAATTTCATCCTGCCGTTTTCCCACGACGAGGTGGTCCATGGCAAGGGCTCGTTACTCGGCCGGATGCCCGGCGATGACTGGCAGAAGTTTGCCAACCTGCGGCTGCTGTACGCGCTGCTCTACGCGCATCCCGGGAAGAAGCTGCTGTTCATGGGTGCGGAATTCGGCCAGCGCGCCGAATGGGACTATCACCGGGGCCTCGAATGGCACCTGCTCCAGTATGCGCCGCACCAGCAGCTCCAGACGCTGCTCCGCGACCTGAACGGGCTGCTCCGCGCCCTGCCCGCGCTGCACCAGGTGGACTTCTCCTACGAGGGTTTCCAGTGGATTGACTTGCACGACACGTCGCAGAGCGTGGTCAGTTTCCTGCGCCGCGGCCGGCAGCCGGCGGACGTGCTCGTCGCCGCGTTCAACTTCACGCCCGTCCCCCGCCATGGTTATCGTATCGGGGTGCCGGAGCCCGCGCCGCTGGCGGTCGTGCTCAACACCGACGCCGACGTCTACGGCGGCAGCAACCTGGGGCCGCCGCCGGTCATCCAGCCGGAGTCCGTGCCGTGGCAGGGGCAGCCCTGTTCGGTGGTGCTGACGCTGCCGCCGCTGGCCGCGTTGTATCTCGTGCCGGCGCCGGCCCCCCCAGGTTAAAACCCCGATGGGGATGTTGTCCTCCGTTGGAGGACGGGGCGTATGATGATAATGCCGATGTTGCCTGAAAGACAACCGCCTTGCAACCCGGTGTGAAACCCTGGGTTCTGCGTCGCGGGGGTGCCCATGGCGGCATCACACCCGTGTCCGGGCTGGCATTTGCCCTGCCGATATGCTAAACGCCGCAGCGCTGAACATGAAAACCACGACGGCGCCCCAACGTAAATTGCTGTCCGGCGACGAGGCCGTGGCGCGCGGCGCCTGGGAGGCGGGGCTGAAGGTCGCCGCTTCCTATCCCGGCACGCCGGCGACGGAAATCCTCGAAGCGCTGGCTCTGTACTCCGAAGTGGACGCCCAATGGTCGGTGAACGAGAAGGTGGCCTTCGAAGTGGCCTATGGCGCGGCGCTGGGCGGCGCGCGCAGCCTGATGGCCTGCAAGCACGTGGGGCTGAACGTCGCGATGGATCCGCTGATGACCGCGGCGTACACCGGCATCAATGCCGGCTTGGTCGTCGTGGTGGCGGACGACCCCGGCCTGCATTCCTCGCAGAACGAGCAGGACACCCGCTGGGTGAGCCGCTATGCCAAGCTGCCGCTGGTGGAGCCGGCGGATCCGGCGGAGGCGCGGGAGTACGTCCAGGCGGCCTTCGAGATCAGCGAGCAGTTCGACACGCCCGTCCTGCTGCGGCTGACGACGCGCGTGGCGCATTCCAAGCAGGACGTGGCGGTGGGTACGCGCGCGGTCCAGCCGAACCGCCCCTTCCAGCGGGATGCGGTCAAGTATGTGATGGTGCCCGCGCATGCCGCTGCGCGGCATCGCGCGGTGGAGGAGCGCCTGGTGCGGCTGCGCGCGTTCGCCGAGAAAACGCCCTTGAACCGGGTGGAACTGCGCGACCGGGCGCTGGGCTTTGTCACCGCCGGCGTCGCCTACCTGTACATCCGCGAAACCTTCCCGGAAGCCTCCGTGCTGAAGCTCGGGTTTTCGTATCCCTTTTGCGATCAGAAAATTCGCGACTTCGCCCGGCTGGTCAACGAACTGGTGGTGGTCGAGGAGTTGGACCCCTTCCTGGAGGACCACCTGCGCGGCCTGGGCCTGACGTTCAAGGCGCGGCATCCGTCCTTCCAGCTCGGCGAACTGCGGCCGGAGCATCTGCCCGCGATCGTGCGCGGCGAAGCCAAGCCGGCCAAACCCTTCCCGGCCCGCCGGCCGGTGCTGTGTTCCGGCTGCGCCCACCGCGCGGTGTTCAGCGTGCTGCGCGACCTGCAACTGACCGTCACTGGCGACATCGGCTGCTACACCCTGGGCGCGGCGCCGCCGCTGGCCTCGGTACACACCTGTCTGTGCATGGGCGCGGGCTTCACGGTGCACGAAGGGCTGCGCCGGGCGCTGCCCGGCGACCGCCGGATCGTCGGGGTGATGGGCGACTCGACCTTCATCCACTCCGGCATCACCGGGTTGATCAATGCCGTCTACAACCGCATGCCGGGCGTGCTGCTGATCCTCGACAACGCCACGACGGCCATGACCGGCGCGCAGCCGCATCCGGCCACGGGCCGGACCCTCCGCGACGAGCCGACGCGGACGCTGGTGCTCGAAGACCTGTGCCGCGCCTGCGGCGCGGAGCACGTGGACGTGGTGGACGCCAAGGACACGGCAGCCTTGAAACAGCTTCTCCAGCAGCGCCTAGAGGAACGCGCGCTGACCGTGATTATCGCGCGCAGCCCCTGCTGGCAGTTGGTCCGCACGAAGGCGGGCGCGCCGGAGTTCAAGCCGGAGCTGTGCCAGGCGTGCTATGAGTGCCTGGAGATTGACTGCCCGGCGATCAGCAAAAGCGAGGACGGTCTGATCAAGATTGACACTGCGCGCTGCACCGGCTGCAATCTGTGCGTGGAGCGGTGCGCGTATGAAGCATTGATCCCGCGGCGCGCCTGATCAGCGCCGGCGGAGGGCCGATGGGCGTGGGAGGGTGTGCGACGGGTGCGCGACAGTGGATTTGGACAGGGAAGATCATGAGCGCGCAGCGGGTGGTGAACATTCTGTTTTGCGGCGTGGGCGGCCAGGGCGTGCTCAAGGCCGCGGAAATCGCCGGGCTGGTCGCCTTGCGCGCGGGCTACGCGGTGCGTAAATCGGAGGTCCACGGCATGAGCCAGCGCGGCGGCTCGGTGGAGAGCCACGTGCGCTTCGGTCCGGCCGTGCATTCGCCCCTGATTCCGGAAGGCGCGGCGGATTTCGTGGTCTGTTTCGACGCGGCCGAGGGGGCCAAATACCGTCACATGCTGAAAAAGGACGGCGTGCACTTCGGTCCGTTTCTGCCCCTGGTGCGGCAGCAGGGGATCGAACCGCGCTATGAGAACACCTTTTTCCTGGGCCTCCTTAGCCGGTACCTGCCGCTGCCGCGGGACGCGTGGCTGCATGCCCTGGAGCAGGCGTTCCCCAGGGCGCAGGCGGAGAACCGCCGCTGTTTTCTGCTGGGCGCGGAGATGGATGCAGGAAGACTGAAGGCTGAAGACCGAATCCTTCAGAGCTTTGCGGGAGGATCTTACGCGCTTTTCGCGTGTTTTGTAGTTAATAATCTGATATTTATCCTGTCATCCGTTGCCGTGCGATAGCATGCCACAGGAGATGCGATATGATCTGGAATGAAGCGATGGAATGCATGGAACCGGAGGCCATGCGGCGGCTGCAATCCGAGCGGCTGCGGAACATCGTGTCCTACCTGCACCGCCAGTCGCCCGTCTACCGGGCCAAAATGGACAAGATCGGCCTCCAGCCCGGCGACATCCGCGGCGTGGAGGACATCGCACGCCTGCCGTTCACCACCAAGGAGGATTTGCGCGACGGCTATCCCTTCGGCCTGTTCTCCCTGCCGGTGACGGACATCCGGGAGATCCACGTCTCCAGCGGCACGACCGGCAACCCGACGGTGGTGGGCTACACCCAGGCGGATCTCGACCTGTGGAGCGAAGTCGTGGCCCGCTGCCTGTACTGCGCCGGCGCGCGGCGCGGCGACATGGTGCAGATCGCCTACGGCTACGGCCTGTTCACCGGCGGGCTGGGCCTGCATTACGGCGCCCTCAAGGCGGGGCTCACCGCGCTGCCGATGTCCTCCGGCCAGACCAAGCGCCAGCTCAAACTGATGACCGACTTCAGGCCCCGCATCCTGGCCTGCACGCCGAGCTACACCCTCTTCATGCTCGATGACGCCCGCGAAATGGGCCTGGACCCGCGGGAGAGCAGTTGGGAAATCGGCCTCTTTGGCGCCGAGCCCTGGAGCGACTCGATGCGCGCGGAAATCGAGTCGCAGTGGAACCTGCTGGCCACGGACATCTATGGCCTCTCCGAGATCATCGGCCCCGGCGTCGCGCAGGAGTGCCACCTCAAGAACGGATTGCACGTCTTCCACGACGTCTTTTATCCCGAGGTGCTGGATCCGGACACCGGCCAGGCCGTGGTGGATGGACAGTACGGCGAGCTGGTGTTCACCACGCTGACCAAGGGGGGCATGCCGCTGATCCGCTACCGCACGCGCGACATCACCCGGCTCACCCGCGAACCCTGCGCCTGCGGCCGCACCTGCCCGCGCCTCAGCAAGTTCCGCGGCCGCACGGACGACATGCTGATTGTGCGCGGCATCAACGTGTTCCCGTCCCAGATCGAGCACGTCCTGCTGCACATCGAGGGCGTCCAGCCGCATTACCAGATCATCGTGGACCGCAAGGCGAACTGGCTGGACGAGATGGAAATCCAGGTTGAGGTTGAGGAGAAGATTTTCTCCGACGAGATCAAGGTGCTCCACGCCCTGGAGGAGAAGATCCATCGCGAGCTGGAGTCCGTGCTGGGCATCGTCGTCAAGGTCAAGCTCGTCGAACCCCACCACCTGCAGCGCAGCGAAGGCAAGGCCAAGCGGGTGGTGGACAAACGCACCTTATAGGAGGCGAGGGCGCCGCAAATCGGGAAACAGGGTTCAGGGTTCGGGGTTCAGGTAAGCAGGATTCAGGAAGCGGGGTTCGGGGTTCAGGGAAGAGATATGGAAACGAATTACCGGTTGGAAGGCTGTGGCGCAGCACCAATGGTTTTCCTGGCTTCCGAACGCCAGCGCCTGAGCCTTGTACTTCGAAACCTAAATCCGAACCCTGAACCCTGAACCCTGCCCCCTCAACCCTGTATGTTAAACCCTGTAACCTGAATAAATCCTGGAGGTGTGAGATGAAGATAAGTCAGCTATCGGTCTTCCTGGAAAACCGGAAGGGACGGCTCTACGAGGTGTGCGAACTGCTGGGCCAGGGCGGCATCAACATCCGCGCCCTGAACATCGCCGAGACCACCGACTTCGGGATCCTGCGCATCGTGGTGGACCAGCCGGAGGCGGCCCTGCGGCTGCTGCGCGAACACCACTTTGTCGCCAACGCCACCGACATTGTCGCCGTGCAGGTGAGCGACCGGCCCGGCGGACTGGCCGCGGTGCTGCGCGTGCTCTCGCAGCACGACATCAACGTCGAGTATATGTACGCCTTCGCCGAGAAGAAGAGCGACCAGGCCCTGGTGGTCTTCCGCTTCGAGGATCCCGAGCAGGCCATCCGGGTGCTCACGGAAAACCACATCGCCATCGCCCGCCAGACCGACCTGCTGGGCGCGTGAGGCGGTCGGCCTGCAACCGCAAAGCGGTGGCTTCGTCCGGACCTGCCCGGGATGGGCAACGCGTTGCTACTCGAAGTTGGCGCAAGAGGACCAACAGCATGAGGCCACAACGCGACTCAAGCAGCGATTGGGCGGGCTGAACGATCAGATGAAATTTAATATTTAAGGACCCCGATGGTTCAATGATTATGAAAGACATCATCCTGATGATCTCTCTTTTATCCTTGTGCGGGTGCACTCGTCACCCGGAGCTTAAGAATTTGCAGCCCAACCGCGAGCTGGCGCAATTGTTAAGCCGAGCGCGTACCGTGCTGGTAGGCGAGTTCACAGAACCAATGCTGATTACCAATGCAGGTGTCGAGCAGAAGGCTTATTACTTTCAAACTGTCGGCACCGTTACGAACTTTCAGGAGGTTGATAATCTGGTAAAAACGCTGGCCGAGACGGGAACACACGGCGATTCCGGAGTTTGTCTTTGCGGGGTTTTGCCGTCTCAGATATTCGTAGATGCAATAGGTCATCCGCTTTGCGACGTGTATGTGCACGTTTTAAACAACAACGTCATTATTTTAACGAACCTAACCAAGCTTGATGGCAGAATTGTTATTCTTCAACCGATGGGCGAAATTACGAATTTTCACATGATTGCGACGGGCGATAATCCACGATACGGGAACCTGGCACTTGGTATCTCGGAAAGATTATGGCCCGATGAGTTGATTCGACGGGAAATCAAGGCACACAACAAAGCGGCGGAAGGTACGGCTCGCAGACTTGCCGACCCTCGCCGCTAGCGTTGCGAGTAAATTCCTGAGCTATTTCTTCAACCCCCGCGCAGGCGTTCCAGGGCGCGGCGGGCGGCGGCGGTTTCGGCGTCGCGCTTGCTAGCGCCGGCGCCGGTGCCGATGACCGCGCCGTCGCGCAGCACGTCCACGGTATAGGCGCGGGCGTGGGCGGGGCCGCTCTCCTGCACGACGCGATACTCCGGATTGCTCCGCCAGGTCTGCTGCAGCAGCTCCTGGAGCGCGCCCTTGGGGTTCTCGTTCCACGCGTGGGTGGGCTGCGCGAGGAGCGGCTGGAAGAGGTGCTTGAAAATCTTCTGCACGGCGCGCAGGCCGCCGTCGCGGAACGCGGCGCCGAGGATGGCTTCCAGTGCGTCGGCGAGGGTGGTGCTGCGGTGCGCGCCGCCCGACTGCTGTTCGCCGTGGCCGAGGCGCAGATGCCGGCCCAATTCGATGCCCTGGGCCAGGCGGGCGAGGGCGCGGGTGTTGGTCAAACCGCTGCGCAGTTTGGTCAGCGCACCCTCGTCCGCAGTCGCGTGCGCGGCGAAAAGCTGGTCGGCCACCACTAGCCCCAGGACGGCGTCACCGAGGAATTCCAACCGCTGGTTGTCCGCGGCGCCCTGGGCTTCATGGCGGAAGGACGGGTGGGTGAGCGCCATCTCCAGCAGGGCGCGGCGGCGGAACCGGTAGCCGAGCGCTTTTTCCAGCTCCCGGTAGGGACTGCGCAGCATGTTCGACAGGGCCATGGTTACCTCGTAAATTTGGGTTCTTCCCGGTTTCCCGTGTGAATACTGATTGGTCTTTGGTCCGTACATGTGAAGCGAAGTCATCGACTAAGCGAGGCGACTAAGCGTAACCGACTAAGTGTGGCGACGAAGTGTAGTTTGCTTCCCGAACACTTTATCGCACTCCTAGTCGCCCCACTCCCCCACACACTTAGTCGTCAACTCTTAGTCCTTCACACTTCGTCGCTTACACTTACTCGACCCGCTTAGTCGCGCTCCCACTCCGCTGCCGATCATGCCGCGTTCCATGCTAGAATATTCCACGCTAATCCCGGAAGAGCCTTTTGTTGTGGGAAGATAGGTCATTCATCAAGGGTCTCATGCCCGGGGGTGGTATTGGGCGTGGATGGCCTGCAGGCGGCCCGGGTCCACGTGGGTATAGATTTGCGTGGTGGCGATATCCGCATGGCCGAGCATTTCCTGGATCACGCGCAGCGGCGCGCCGTTGGCCAGCAGATGGCTGGCGAAGGAGTGGCGCAGAGTATGCGGCGAGACGCGCTTCGCGATGCCGGCCTGGCGGGTGAGCTGCTTGATCAGCTTCCAGATCCCCTGCCGGGTGAAGGCCGCGCCGCGGCGGGTGAGAAACAGCGCGCGGCTGGCGTGTCCTTCGACCAGCGCGGGGCGGAGGGAATCGAGATACAGGCGCAGGCTGTTGCGGGCGCCGGAACCGAACGGGACCACGCGCTCCTTCCGGCCCTTGCCCAGGCAGCGGATATAGCCGGCGTCGAAGTGGACGTCGTCCACGGTCAGCGTGGCGAGTTCGGAGACCCGCAGCCCGGCGCCATACAGCGTCTCCAGCAGCGCGCGGTCGCGGAGGTAGAAGCGGCTCTGCTCGGACGGCGCGGCCAGCAGGCGCTCGACCTCCTTGTAACTCAGCGTGCCGGGCAGGATTTTCCACAGCCGCGGCGATTCCATGGCTTCGGCGACATTGAACGCCAGCAGGTTTTCCTGCTGCAGAAAGCGGAGGAACACCTTGATGGCGACCAACCGCCGCGAGAGGGAGTTGGCGGCCAGGCCGCGCTCTTTTTCCGCCATGAGGAAATCTAGGATGTGGCGGCGGGTGACGCGGTTGATGGAGTTGAGGCCCCGGCCCTGGAGCCACCCGAGCAGGGCGTGCAGGTCGCCGGCATAGGCCGCGCGGGTGTTGGGGCTCAAGCCGCGTTCGATCGCGAGGAAGTCCAGGAACCTGTCCACCAGGGCCAGCATGGCGCGGCCTTAGCGTTCCAGCGGCCGGCCGGCGAGCAGCCGGAAGGCTTCGAGATATTTCTCGCGGGTGCGCTGGACGACGGCGTCGGGCAGGGGCGGCGCCGGCGGCGTTTTGTGCCAGTCGAGCGTCTCCAGGTAATCGCGCACAAACTGCTTGTCGAAGGACGGCGGCGACTGCCCGGGAACATAGCTGGAGGCGGGCCAGAAACGGGAGCTGTCCGGCGTGAGCACTTCGTCCACCAGCGTGAGCCGGCCGTCCACCAGGCCGAACTCGAACTTGGTATCGGCGATGATGATGCCGCGCTCGCGCGCATAGCCGGCGGCATGGTTGTACAAGGCGAGGCTGACCTCGCGGAGCTGTACGGCGAGGGCGGGGCCGATGAGCTCCGCCACGCGCTCGAAGGATATATTCTCGTCGTGCCCGGCGTCCGCCTTGGTGGAGGGCGTGAAAATGGCCTCGTCCAGCTTGTCGGCCAGCCGGTAGCCGGGGCGCAGCGGCAGGCCGCAGATCGCGCCGGTCTTCTGATAATCCTTCCAGCCGGATCCGATGAGGTAACCGCGCACGACGCATTCCACCGGGAGGACGCTGGCTTTCCGGGCGATGGTGGCGCGTCCCCGGAGCTGGTCCGCGAACGGCTGGAGCCGCGCCGGGAAATCCCGCCAGGCGGTCGCCACCGCGTGGTTGGGCACGATCAACCGCGTCTGCTCGAACCAGAAGCCGGCCAGTTGATTCAGCACGCGGCCCTTGTCCGGGATGCCGGTGGGCAGAATGCAGTCGAAGGCGGAAATGCGGTCGGTGGCCACCAGCAGGAGTTCAGTGCCGAGATCGAACAGGTCGCGCACCTTGCCGCTCTTCAGGCGGGTGATGCCGGGCAATTCACAATGGGTCAGGACTGCGTTGGGCATGGTTGATCCCACAACGCGGCAAAGGCTACCAGACCCCGCCCCCGGCGTCAATCCAGGGCGCAGTTCCGTTCTTGCTCACCGCTTGAGTGCTCAAAGTACGTCGGGCATTCCTGCCCGACCTAGGTCAGGCAAGAATGCCCGACCTAGGTCAGGCAAGAATGCCTGACCTACTGACGTTAACTCCCCGGCCGCGCATAATAGGAACTGCGCCCGTCAATCCGCCGCCCGCCCGCCGACAGGAAGTTCGCCTTTGGAGGACTCATAATTTGGAAATAAGGAAAGCAGGAACGGCGAGGACGGTTTTCTTTGGTAGCAGATTTGCCGGGCTGTGGTTCAATCCTGCTGGTGGCGGGGTCAGCGCAGGGCGGCGAGGGCGGCGCAGTCGGTGAGGAGCGCGGGGAAGAGGCCGAAGTAGAGCAGGGCCAGCACGCAGAGCAGCAGGACGGCCCGCACGGTCACCGGCACGCTGAGCACGCAGTCCGGCCGATCGGCTTCCATGAACATGGCCCGGCCGATGCGGAAATAATAGAAGAGCGAGATCACCGAGTTCAGCGCACCGGCGACGGCCAGCGCGTACAGGCCCCGGTTCACGGCGGCGGCGAGCAGGTAATACTTGCCGATGAAGCCGGCGGTGGGCGGGATGCCGGTGAGCGCGAGCAGCACCACGAGGATGCCGGCCGCCAGCAGCGGGGACTTCCGGGCCAGGCCGTTCAAATCCTCCACCCGTTCGCCGAAGCCGCCCTGTTTCTGAATCGTCAGAATCAGGGCAAACGCGGCGACGTTCATGCAGACGTAGGCGAAGAGGTAAAACAGCACCGCCATGGACCCGCCGGCGCTCAGCGCCGCCAGGCCGATCAGCAGATAGCCGGCGTGGGCAATGGACGAGTAGGCCAGCATCCGCTTCAGGTTCTGCTGCGTCAGGGCCGCGAGGTTGCCCCAGAACATGGTGACGATGGCGATCAGCGACAGCAGCGGGGTCCATTTGGCCTCTAGCGCGCCGAACACCGTGGCCAGCAGGCGGATGAACACCGCGAAGGTCACCGCCTTGGGCGCGGTGGAGAGAAAGGCCACCAGGGGGGTGGGGGCGCCCTCGTAGACGTCCGGGGTCCACATGTGGAACGGGACGGCGGCCACCTTGAACAGCAGGCCGACGAAGAAGAGCAGCATGCCCAGGGTGAACAGCCGCGGATCGGCCTGCAGGGCCGGCCCGGCGATCTGGCTGAAGGCGGTGGCGCCCGACACGCCGTACACCAGGGCCATGCCGAGCACCATGATGGCTGAGGACAGCGCCCCCAGCACGAAATACTTCAGGCCCGCCTCGGCGGAACGGATTTCCTTCTTGAAGATGCCGGCCAGGATGTAGGAGCAGATGGCGAACAGCTCGAACGAGACATAGAACGTAATCAGGTCCGTCGCGGAGGCGGTGAACAGCATGCCGATGACCGCGAACAAGAGCAGGTAGTACACCTCGCCGGACTCCAGCCCTTCGACGTCGAAGAAACGGAACGTGAGCAGCACCGTCAACAGCGCCGATAGCAGCACGATGAGCTTGATGAACTGCGCGAACGCATCCACGGTCAGGGCGCCGGAGTAGAGCGCGCCGCGCGCGGTGGGCGTCACCGCCAGCAGCCACAAGGCGCCGCACAGGCCGGCTAGCGCGACATAGCCGGCGAGCCGGCGGCCCCGGCGGCCGCCGAACAAATGCGCGAACATGGCGGCGACGGCCACGGCCAGCAGCGCCAGCTCCGGCATCAGGTATTTCAAGTCCGCGACGTACCGTGCCAGGTCCATCAGGGCTCCTCGTGGCCGGCCGGGGCGGCGTGGCCGGGCGCCGCCGCCGCTTTGATCGCCTGCACCGGGCGGTCGCCATAGGCGGGCTGCACCAGGCGGACGATATTATCCACCGGCTGGTCCAGGATGCCGAGGAAGGGCTTGGGATAGAGGCCGATCCAGAACGCCATGACGATCAGGGGCAGGAAGGTGCAGAGTTCGCGCAGGTTCAGGTCGGCCAAGACCTGGTTGGCCGGATTCTCCAGCTTGCCGAACATGACGCGCTGGTAGAGCCAGAGCATGTAGCCGGCGCCCAGGATGATGCCAATGGCGGCGATGGCGGTCCAGAGCCAGTTGATCGGGAGCGTGCCCATCAGGATCATGAACTCGCCGATGAAGCCGTTCAGGCCGGGCAGGCCGATGGAGGACAAGGTCATGATCAGGAAGACCGCGGCGTACACGGGCATCCGCGCGGAGAGCCCGCCGTATTCGGCGATCAGGCGGGTGTGGCGGCGCTCGTAGACGATGCCGACGATCAAGAAGAGGGCGCCGGTGGAGATGCCGTGGTTGACCATCTGCAGGATGGCGCCCTTCAGGGCCAGCGGCGTCATGGCGAAAATGCCCAGCACCACGAAGCCCATGTGGGAGACGGACGAGTAGGCGATCAGCTTCTTCATGTCTTTCTGCATCAGGCAGACCAGGGCGCCGTAGATGATGGCGATCAGGGCCAGCACCATGATGAAGGGCATGCATGTGCGCGACGCTTCCGGGAAGAGCGGGAGCGAGAAGCGCACGAAACCATACGTCCCCATTTTCAGCAGCACGCCGGCGAGAATCACCGAGCCGGCCGTGGGCGCCTCCACGTGGGCGTCGGGCAGCCAGGTGTGGAACGGGAACATGGGCACCTTGATGGCGAAGCCCACGAAGAAGGCCGCAAACACCCAGAGCTGCAGACTGGAGGCCAGGTGCGAGCCGCTCGCGAGCATGGCCAGCAGATTGGTGGTGCCGTAGTGCCGGTACAGCACCAGGATGCCCACCAGCATCAACACCGACCCGAACAGGGTATACAGGAAGAATTTGATGGCCGCATACAGCTTGTGCTCACCGCCCCAGATACCGATGAGGAAGTACATGGGCACCAGCATCACCTCCCAGAAGACATAGAACAGGATCAGGTCCAGCGCCACAAACACGCCGATCATGCCCACTTCGAGCAGCAGCATGAAAGCGTAGTATTCCTTGAGGCGCTGCTGGATGGCGGACCAGGAACTCAGGGTGGCGATGAAGGTCAACAGCGACGTCAAGAGGATCAACAGCAGGGAGATGCCGTCAATGCCCATCAGGTATTGAATGTTCAGGAACCAGGGCTTCTGTTCCATGAACTGCATGCCCGCGGCCGAGGACTGGAAGCCGCCGAGCAGGAGCAGGGTGAGCAGAAACTCGATGCCGGCCGTCACGTTGGCCGTCCACCGGATCGCCCCAGCGCGGGCCGACGGCAGCGCCATGATGATCACCATGCCCAGCAGCGGGAAAAATGTGATCAGGCTTAAAATCGGCAAACCCAGTATGGTCATCGCAACCTCTCCTTAGAAAAGCAACACGGCGGAAATGAACAACACCATGCCCACCACCACCGCCAGCGCGTAGCTGTAGAGATAGCCGGTCTGCAGCCGGCGCACGTGCCGCGCGGCGAACTGGTGGAGGCGGCCCACGCCGTTGACGGCGCCGTCCACCACACTGCCGTCGAAGAGGATGGAGCCGCGCGAGACCAGCCGCGTCAGTCCGGCGGCGCCGTTGACCACGCCGTCAATCAGGACCTGGTCGAAGAGCGCGCTCAGGCGCCCGAGCAGCAGGCAGCCGCCCACGATCAGCCCGTTGTAGATTTCGTCCACGTAGTACTTGCGCTCCACCAGCGTGTAGAGCGGTCCGAGGCGCGCCGCGCAGGCGCGGGCCGGCTCGCCGCCGCGCCGGACGTAGATGATATAGGCGGCGGCGATACCCGCCGCGCCGGCGGCGATCGAGATCGCCATCAGCCCCAGTTCCAACCCGTGACTTAGATGCAGGACGTGGTGGCCGGTCACCGGGGCCAGGAACCGGCCGAACCAGTCGCCGCCCAACAGCACCGCCGGGAGGCCCACCCAGCCGCCGACGACCGAGAGCCCGGCCAGGAGGTACAGCGGCCGGAGCATGACCGGCGGCGACTCGTGGACGTGGTGAGCGGTCTTCTCATCCATGCGCTCCGGGCCGAAGAACGTCATGAAAATCAGGCGGAACATGTAGAACGCTGTCATCAGCGCGCCCGTCAGGCCCAGCGCCCAGGCGACGTAGTTGCCGGAGGCGAAGGCGGACGCCAGGATTTCGTCCTTTGAGAAAAAGCCGGCGAACGGCGGCACGCCGGCGATGGCGATGGCGCCGACCAGGAACACCCGGTAAGTTCCGGGGATGCGGCGGCGCAGTCCGCCCATCCGCCGCATGTCCTGCTCGCCCGACAGGGCGTGGATGACGGAGCCGGCGGCGAGGAAGAGCAGGCTCTTGAAAAACGCGTGGGTCATGAGGTGGAAAATGCCGGCGGCGTAGGCGCCGACGCCCAACCCCAGGAACATGTAGCCGATTTGCGAAATGGTGGAATAGGCCAGCACGCGCTTGATGTCGAACTGCACGAAGCCCATGGTGGCGGCGTAGCAGGCCGTGAGGCCGCCCACAAGGGCCACCACGGTCAGCGCGGTGCCGGAAAATGTGAACAGAACGTTCAGGCGGGCCACCAGATACACGCCGGCGGTCACCATGGTGGCGGCGTGGATCAGGGCCGAAACCGGGGTGGGGCCTTCCATGGCGTCGGGCAGCCAGGTGTAGAGCGGCAATTGCGCCGACTTGCCGGTGGCCCCGAGAAACAGCAGCAGCGCGGCGGCGGTCGCCACCGGCCGCGTCAGCAGACCCTGCGTCACGCCGGACGAGATGGCGTTGAAATCCACGGTCCCGAGAAACCACATCAGGATCCCGGTGCCCAGCAGAAAGCCGAAATCGCCGACCCGGTTGGTGATGAAGGCCTTCTTACCGGCGTTGGCGGCCGAGTCCTTCGAGAACCAGAAACCGATCAGCAGGTAGGAGCACAGGCCCACGCCCTCCCAGCCGATGAACATCACCGCCAGGTTGGCGCCCAACACCAGCACCAGCATGGCGCAGGTGAACAGGTTGAGGTAGGCGAAGAAGCGGGCATAGCTCTTGTCGTGCGACATGTAGCCGATGGAATAAATGTGAATCAGCAGGCCCACGCCGGTCACGACCAGGCACATGACGGCCGTCAGCGCGTCGAAGCGGAAAGCGAAATCCACCTGGAATGCGGCGCTCGAGGCCCCGTTGGCCAGGTGGATCAGGTTGGCGGGGATCCAGATGAAGAGGATCTTTTCGGCGGCGACGTTGCCGGCGGCCAGCAGGGCGGCGCTGCTCCAGAGCGAGGTCAGGAAACTCAACCCGACCGCCGCCACGCCCACGGCGTGGACGGCCCGGTTCGGAAAGCGGCGGATGCCGATCAACCCGTTGATCAGGAACCCCAGTAGCGGGAACAGCGGTATCCAGTAAAAAGGCGCGGGCACGACTATCCCTTCAAATCGTTGATCTCATCCAGGTTGTAGGTCTCGCGGTGGCGGCAATAGGCGAGAATCAGGGCGAAGCCCACGGCCGCTTCGGCCACCGCCATCATCACGACAAACAGCACGAAAATCTGGCCCGCCACCGACTGCAGGTGCAGCCCGAACCCGATCAGCAGAATGTTGACGCCGTTGAGCAGCAGCTCCAGGGACATCAGGATGACCATCAGGTTCTTGCGCACCAGGACGCCGAGCAGGCCGATGCAAAAGACGGCGCAGCCGAGGGCGACGATGGCTTCAATACGTATCATGACCGGGCTCCCGGGCGGGCGATGATAATCGCGCCGACCAACACGGCCAGCAGCAGAATGGACGAAATCTCGAAGGGGATCAGATAGGTGGTGAGCAATTCACCTGACAACTGGGGCAGGGTGATCGCAACCTGGCCTTCCGGGCCGTGCTCGATGCCCCGTCCAAAGATCACATAGCAGAGCTCGACCAGCGCCAGCACCGGCACCGCCACCAGGAACAGGGTGGGGAAGAGCTTGCGCCGTTCCGCCTTCATCTGGTTGAGGTTGATGATGATGATGACGAACAGGTAGAGCACGACGATACCGCCGGCATAGACCAGCAGTTGGATGGCGCCGACGAAATCCGCCTGCAGGGTGAAAAACACACCGGCGATGGCCAGCACCGTGAAGGCTAGGTAGAGCACGCTGTGCATGGGGTTCTTCTGCAGGATCATCAAAAGGCTGCAGACCACCGTCAGCGCGGCGAAGAAGGTGAAAACAATCATCGGAATCATGACTCCGGTTCTCCTTCCTTGAGCTGTTGGGGCACGAGGGAGGCTTCGTCGTACATGTGCTCCATGGTGAAATGGAACCGGTCGCGCCGGTAGGCGGCCAGGCGGAATTCCCGGGAAAAGTGGATGGCGTCGGTCGGGCAGGCTTCCACGCACAGGCCGCAGACGGTGCAGCGCTCCAGGTTCCAGTCGAAACGGGTGGGCCGCAGCTTGCCGCTCTCGTTCTTGGCCGCCTCGATTTGGAAGCAGTTTTCCGGGCAGGCGCGCTGGCACAATTTGCAGCCGATGCAGAGCGGCTCGCCGGCCTCGTCCCGGCACAGGCGCAGCAGGCCGCGGAAACACGCGCTCGGCTCGTGGATCTGCTCCGGATACTGGATGGTCACCTTGGGGCTGATGGTGTACCGGAACGTGATCCACAGGCCGTGGAACAGGTCGAGCAGCAGCAGTTTCCGTAAGAGCCGTTTCATGAGTGGAGCCTCACCAGGGCCACGATGAAGATGTTGAGCAACGCCAGCGGCACCATCCATTTCCAGGCCAGCTTGATCAATTCATCGAAGCGGTAACGGGGGAACGTGCCGCGGATCCAGATGTAGAGATAGAGGAAGCACATGATCTTGAAGAAGTACCAGAAGACACCGGCGCCCGGGAACGGGTGCAGCCAGGCGAGGGCTTTGACCTGGGAAAACGGCGCCAGCCAGCCGCCGAAGAACAGCACCACGGCCAGCGACGAGGCCAGCACCATGTGCGTGTACTCCGCCATGAAGAAGAAGGCGAACTTGATGCCGGAATACTCGGTGTGGAAGCCGGCCACCAGCTCGGATTCGGCTTCGGGCAGATCAAAGGGGGCGCGATTGGTCTCGGCCACGGCGCAGATCCAAAAAATCACAAAGGGGACGATCAGCGGCCATTTCCCGATGTTCCAACCCGTGACGGCCTGCTTTTGGACAATGTCCACCATGTTGAGCGATTGGGAGTAGAAGATCACCGCCAGCATCGCCAGGCCGATGGGGATTTCGTAGCTCAGGATCTGGATCACCGCGCGCAGGCCGCCGAGCAGCGGGTACTTGGAGTTGGAGCCCCAACCGCCGAACACCAGGGCGAACACCGAGAGCGAGGAAAGGCCCAGGATCAGCAGCAGGCCCACCGGGCTTTCCGCCACCCAGAAGGTGAACGTGTAGTTCTTGAACGGGATGCTGTCCCCGAGCGGAATGAAGCAAAAGGGCAGCAGCGCGCTAACCAGCACGATGATCGGGGCGATGTTGAAAAGCAGCCAGTCGGCCTGCTTTTGCATGATGTTTTCCTTGAACAGCAGCTTGACGGTGTCGGCGATCGGTTGCAGCACGCCCTGGAAGCCGACACGGTTCGGCCCCAGGCGGCCCTGCAGCCAGCCCACCACCCGGCGCTCCAGCCACACCATGATGATCACCATGATCATCAGGTAGATGCACACCGCCGCCGCCTTGAGCAGGGGGATCAGCCCTTCGAAGATGAAGAGTTCCCGGCTCATTTATCGATCTCCCCCAGCACGATGTCGAGGGAACCCAGGATGGCGACGAGGTCGGCGATCAGGTGCCCCTGGCACATCTTCTCAAAGCACTGCATGTTGATGAACGAAGGCGCCTTCATCTTGACGCGCTCCGGCTTGTCGGTGCCGTTGGACTTGATGTAAAAGCCCAGCTCGCCCTTGGCCGCCTCGACGGACAGGAAGACTTCGCCCGGCGGGATCTTGAGCAGCCGGGGCACCTTGGCGCGGACCTCCCCGGCCGGCAGCCGGTCGAGCGCCTGGGTGATGATGCGCAGGCTCTGGCGCATTTCGGCCATGCGCACCAAGTACCGGTCGTACACGTCGCTGTGGGTTCCCAGCGGCACGTCGAAATCGAAATCCTCATAAGAGGAATAGGGAATATTCTTGCGGATGTCCCAGCGGACGCCGGCGGCGCGCAGCGCCGGCCCGGTCAGGCCGTACTGAATGGCCTCCGCCGGCGCGATGCGGCCGATGCCGACGGTGCGGTGCTTCCAGATGCGGTTCTCGGACAGCAGCGCTTCGATGTCGGCCAGGCGCCGGGGGACCGATGTGACGACTCCGCGGATCAGCTCGCACACCTTGGGCGTCAGATCGTGCGGCACCCCGCCGATGCGCAGGCCATGCACCGTCAGGCGGGCGCCGCAGTACTCTTCAAACAAGTCCAGCAGGCCCTCGCGTTCGATGAAGCCATAGAGCAGCACGGACATGGCGCCAATGTCGTTGGCGTTGAAGCCGATCCAGGCCAGGTGCGATGCCACGCGCTGCAGCTCGGCCAGGATGACGCGGATGTACTGGGCGCGCTTGGGCACCTCGATGCCGGCCAGTTTCTCCACTGCCAGCACATAGGCCAGGTTGTTGAGAATCGCGCCGAGGTAGTCGAGCCGGTCGGTGAGCGGCACGATCTGCGGATAAGTCCGGTGCTCCCACAGCTTTTCCATGCCGCGGTGGAGGTAACCGATCACCGGTTCGACATTCAGCACCACCTCGTTGTCGGCCGTCACCTTCAACTGCAGCACACCATGGGTGGAGGGATGCTGCGGCCCCATGCTGATTTCAATGTGTTTGTAGGGCATGGCGGTTATTCCCCGGCCAGGGGGAACTCCTTGCGCAGCGGATAGCCCTTGAAATCGTCGCCCAGGTAAATCCGGGTCAGCCCGGGATGCCCCTCGAAACGCAGGCCGAACATGTCGAAAATCTCGCGTTCCGCCCAGTCGGCCGACTTGTACAGGCCGGTGATGGAGGGCAGCGGCTCATCCTCCGCCGCGTCGGTGACGACGCGGAGGCGCAGGGCGTCCGGGAATTTGTAGAACTGGTACAAAACGGAAAAACGCGGCCGGCCGGCGACGGGGGCGTTCGCGTTGTCCAGGCCGATGATGTCGTTGAGGGCGTTGAAGCCCTGCTCGTCGCGCAGGAAGGCCAGCACCGGCCGCAGGTCGCCCCGGGCCACGCGCACCGACAGCTCGCCCTTTTCAAAACGCGTCTCGAGCAGCCGGTCGTTGAAACGCGCCGCCAGGGCATCGAGCACGGCTTGCAGGGCGGGATGGTCAATCGTCACGGCGGACATCCTTCTTGAACATCACCCGGGTCGGGTGCTCCTTGGCGATTTTTTCCTGCAGGGTGATCAGGCCGTGCAGCAGCGCCTGCGGGGTGGGCGCGCAGCCGGCGATGTAAACGTCCACCGGGATGATCTTGTCCACTCCCTGGGTGACGGCGTAGGTGGGGAAGGGCCCGCCGCAGACGGCGCAGTTGCCCATGGCCACCACCCACTTGGGGTCGGGCATCTGCTCCCACAGGCGGCGGATGATCGGCGCCATCTTGTTGGTCACGGTGCCCGCCACGATGAACAGGTCGGCTTGACGCGGGGAGGGCCGGAAGACCTCCATGCCGAAGCGCGCCATGTCGTAGTGCGAGGCGCCGGTGGCGATCATTTCGATGGCGCAGCAGGCCAGGCCCGAACCCAGTGGCCAGAGCGAATTCTTCTGCGCCCACGTGATAAACTTGTCCAACTGGGTCAGCAGGAAGGCGGGTTGCGCGGGGGCCTTAATCAATTTCTCTCCTGAAGTCGAGTGCTGTCACCCTCCAGGCGTACACATACCCGAAGATCAGGATCAGCAGGAAAATCGCCATTTCGATCAGACCGAAAAGTTTGAGCCGGTCATAGATGAGCGCCCAGGGAAAGAGGAAGATGGTTTCGACCTCGAAGATGATGAAGACCAGGGCGAGCAGGTAGAAGCGGATGGAGTAGGACTCGCGGGCGTTCGGGGTCAGGGGGACGACACCACATTCGTAAGGCAGGTTCTTCTGCCCGTAGTCGTTGCGCTTGTAGCGGATCAGCCACGTGAACAGCAACAACGCCACCGCGAAAAACACCGCGAACGCAAAAAAAAGGAAGAAATACCAGCTATTGCTCATGGCCGGGCCATTTTATCGTAAAAACGGCGGCTGTCAACTCGGCGGAAATGAACCCGCGACATAGAAAACGGTTGCCATTGGCCCGAAATTTCATATGCTTGCGGTCAACTTGTCCAGCGGGTGATGTTTTGCGCACATGGTAAAGGGTCGGGCGGCCTTGGGTTTGAGGCGACGTTCGAATCCCGAATGAGTCGGGGCCCGTGTCACGGAGCCGCCTGCGGCATGGTTAAGGAAAGAGAACAGGTATGGGTACGAAGCTATATGTCGGCAATTTGTCATTCAACACCCAGGAGGCGGAGTTAAAAGCCGCCTTTGCTCCCATGGGCACGGTGACGAGTTGCAGCTTGATCACGGACAAGTTTACCGGGAAGTCCCGGGGCTTCGCGTTCGTGGAAATGAGCACGCAGGATGAGGCCAACCGGGCCATTGCCGAGCTGAACGGCAAGGACTTCCAAGGCCGCGCCCTGACCGTCAATGAAGCCCGGCCCCGTGAAGAGCGCCCGCCCCGCAGCGGCGGCTTCGACGGCGACCGCGGCGGACGCCGCTTCGACCGCTAAGCGGTCGGTGGCGAATACATCTGGCCGTGCGCAAGGAGTGGACCGGCAGGTTCGCTCCTGTATGCCCCATGCCGCTTGGGCGGAACCAGGTTCCACGCCCGCCGGCCGGCGGCAGGCCGGCTGCCGGAAGGAGTTCCTGACGATGAAGCGGATACGGCTGATGCTCCTGTTTCTGCTCGGCTGCGCCGCGGGGGCCGCACCGGCCCCGGCGCGGCAGATGCAGTCGTTCGATCGCGACTGGAAATTCCAGTTCGGCGATGTTCCGGGCGCGGAGCGGCCGGAGTGGGATGACGCGCACTGGCGGTTGTTGAATGTGCCGCATGACTGGAGCATCGAGGGCGTGAGCGCCGGCCCCGACAGCGAAGGACCGTTCGATCGCAAATCGCCCGGCGGCACTGGCGCGGGGGCGCTCAACGGCGGCATCGGCTGGTACCGGAAGAGTTTCACGCTGCCCGCCGACGCCCAGGGGCAACGGGTGTTTGTCCAATTCGACGGGGTCTACATGGACAGCGAGGTGTGGCTCAACGGGATTTCCCTGGGCCGGCACCCGTACGGCTATACGAGCTTTCAATATGACCTGACTCCGCACGTGAAGTTCGGCGCGACCAACATCCTCGCCGTGCGTGTGAACGTGCAGCAGCCGTGTTCCCGCTGGTATTCCGGCGCGGGTATCTACCGTCACGTCCGGCTGGTGCTGACCGATCCGCTGCACATCGCGCAGTGGGGCGTCTATGTCACGACGCCGGAGGTTTCCGCTTCGGAAGCCAAGGTGCGCGTGCGGACCAGCATCGGCAACACCGGCGCAACGGATACGACGGTGACGCTGAGTACGACCCTTACAGCGCCCGCCCCCGGCATCATGCCTCCCAGGGAGGATCAAGCGACACACGTCGTTCCGGCCGGCGGCACGTACGAGTTTGATCAGCTTCTCAAGGTCGATAACGTCCAACTCTGGTCGGTGGAACGTCCCGCTCTTTACCAGGCACACTCCGTGATTCGCGCAGGCGGCCAGCGCAAGGATGCCGGCGCCACGTTCTTCGGTATCCGCACGATCACCTTCACCCCTGATGACGGCTTTTTGCTCAACGGGAAGCGCGTGCAGATCCACGGCGTGTGCAATCACCACGATTTGGGTCCGCTTGGCGCAGCGGTCAACCGGCGCGCGATCGAGCGCCAGTTGGAAATCCTGAAGGGCATGGGTTGCAACGCGATTCGCACCAGCCACAATCCGCCGGCGCCGGAACTGCTGGACGCGTGCGACCGGTTGGGCTTTCTCGTGATGGACGAGGCGTTTGACGAGTGGATCATTCCCAAGAGCCGGATGAAGTACGGCTACGGGCGGTTTTTCAACGAGTGGAGCGAGCGGGACCTGGTCAGCATGCTCCACCGCGACCGCAACCATCCGAGCGTCATTCTGTGGAGCATCGGGAATGAAATCAAGGAACAGGCTGCGGCGAACGGCGGCGCCATGGCCCAGCGGCTGGCGGACATCTGCCACCGCGAGGACCCCACGCGGCCGGTGACGTCCGGTTGCAACAAGGTGGGCAGCGCGGTAGCGAACGGCTTTGCCAAGGCCCTGGATGTGCTGGGTCTGAACTACTTCACCAACGAATATCAGGCGCAGCGGGGCAAAGTGCTGGTGGCCGCCGAGACTTCCTCGGCGCTCAGCTCGCGGGGTGAATACGGGTTGGAACGCAAGGCCGATGGCCAGGTGGAGATTCGGACACAGAGCAAGAACCAGTGCGCGTCCTACGACCTGGATTGTCCCGGCTGGGGGCTGCCCGCCGAGGCCAGCCTCCGGGCGGTGAAAAATGCGCCTTGGGTCGCTGGCGAATTTGTCTGGACGGGCTTTGACTACTTCGGCGAGCCGACGCCCTTCGGGTGGCCGTCGCGCAGCTCGTATTTTGGCATTATGGACCTGTGCGGATTTCCTAAGGACCGCTACTACCTCTACCAGAGCCAATGGACGGACCAACCGATGGTCCACGTTCTACCGCACTGGAACTGGACGGGCTTTGAAGGCCAGGCCATCCCGGTGTGGGCTTACAGCAATGGCGACGCGGTGGAACTTTACCTGAACGGCCAGTCGCTGGGCGCGCAGGACCGGACCAAACAGAAGGGGCTGCATTGGGAATGGCAGGTGCCCTATGTGCCCGGCGAACTTAAAATCGTGGCGCGGCGGGAAGGCCGGGTGGTGGCCGAAAAGGTGGTCCGCACCGCCGGACCGCCGGCTAAACTCATGGCTTTAGTTGACCGCCCGACGATCCAGGCCGACGGCGACGATGTGGCCTTTGTGGAAGTCCGCGTGGTGGACCGGGACGGCAACGTGTGTCCGAATGCCCGCTCCAAGATCTCGATCCGTCTCCAGGGTCCCGGCACGGTCGCCGGCATGGATAATGGCGATCCGACCTGCCATGAGCCCATCAAGGCCACGGCACACACGGCGTTTCACGGCCTGTGCCTGGCCGTGATCCGCGCCGGGCATGAGCCCGGCGCGATCCGGCTGACCGCGGCGGCGGCGGACCTGACCTCCGCCGATGCAACCATCACGACCGGTCCGGCAGCGCCCTGACGGCCGCGAGCCGGCTGCGGGCCGGACCTCATGCTGGCGGGCGTTGACGCGCCGCCGCGACCAACTGCTCATCCTTCAGTGTCAGCACGCTGATGATGTAGTAGCCGATCGGCACGCCCAGCACCATGCCCCAGATGCCAAAGAACCGCTCACCGAGCAGCAGCAGCACCAGGACCAGCAGCGGATGGATGTGCAGAATATCGCCGGTGATCTTCGGGTTGAGGACGTAGGCCTCGAAAGCGTGGACCATGATGATCAGCGCTACCAGCTTGAGCATCAACGCCAGCCCGCCCACCTGGATGCCGAAGAGGAGGATCGGGATGGAACTCAGGAAGGTGCCGAGGATGGGGATGAATCCGCACATGAAGACCAGGGCCGAAAGCAGGACGATGCTCGGCATGTTGAAAAACCAGAGCCCGGCGGCGGTCAGCGCCGTGTTGCAGGTGGCGATGATCGCCTGGGCGCGGAAGGCCTTGCCGAGCACGCTGGCGAACGCCTTGAGGTGTGGCGCGGCATGCTGGTAGAAGGTACCGATGCGGCTCGTCTCCAGATCCTGCATATGCGCCGCGATCCGGCGCCAGTCCAGGACCAGCACAAAGGAAAAGATGATGGCCAGCAGCAGCGAGATGAGGATCCGCCAACTGAGCTTGACCAGATTCAGCAGAACGTGCAGCACGTCGGGAAGGGCGGCTTTGATGGCCTTGGTCATGTCGGTCTGCAGCGAGGCCATCACGTCGGCATACTCCTCCGAGCCGATGACCACCTGCCCTTTTTCGGGGCCCATGATGCGGACCACGATGTTCTCGACAAACCGGTTGATTTTTTCCGGCGTGGGCGTGTCGCTGTCGCCGGCGATTTCGGTCAGCACCTGGTTGGATTGGATGATCAGCTTGGGCCCCACCCAGGCGCCGATGGCGCCTAACAGCCCCACAAACAGCACGAAGACCAGCAGCGTCGCCCAGCGATAATCCAACTTCAGACGCTGCACCATCCAATCGCGACTGCTCTTGGTGAGGTAGGTGATCAGGAAGGTCAGGAAGATGAGCAGGAAGAAGTGCTTCAGGAGATAGAAGAGCCCGATAATGAGGGTCCAGAGGACCATCTTCTCCCAGTGGTTTTCTAAAAACATTTTGACGCCGGAGCCTTTGTTCATATCCGTCTCCCGGCTACGGCCAGTTCTTCGCGTCGGGGCCGTCGCCGATCACCGGGAAGGCCGTGATGCGCAGGCGCGCCGCGCCCATCGGGATGAGCGTGACGGCCTCCTCCGGCTCGGCGGAGCGGACAGGGCCTTGCACGACTTCCTGAACCAGTCCCGTGGGGTCGAGCGTCCAGCCCGGGATCCGCTTCGCGTGCGCGGTGAGCCGCACCGGCGCTGCATCCGCCTTGAACGGCTGATCGTCGGCGGGCCACGTTCCGGCCTCGAACCGGATGTCCGCGGCCGGGTCATCCTTGCCGAGCACCAGGCCGTAGTTCCAGGGCGAGCCGGGGAAGACGTCGAACGCCGGCCACGCGTCGGTCCCGCCGTGGCGTTTGTACTCCTCCCGGATCCGCAGCGAATACGTCAGCGGACCGCGGTCCACGGACGCGAACCCGCGGTTCTCCGTCCAGACCTTGACGCGGATCGTCATGGGCAACGTGAGCAGGACCTTGTCGCCGTCCTTCCACTCGCGGGCGAGCTGCGCGAGGCGGCCGGCGGGGAGCGGCGTCGGGTTCTCCGTGCCGTTGACGGCGATCTTCGCGCCTGTGCACCAGGTGGGAATGCGGAAGAGGAGGGGAAATTTCACCGGAGCCTTGAGCGCGAGCGCGAATTCGATCTTGTCCTCGAACGGGTAGCGCGTGGTCTCCACGATGCGGACCTCGGCGCCGCCGGCCCCGACCTTCGCGCGGACCTGGCAGGGGGCGTAGAGGAGAGCGGCGAGGCCGTTGCCGGGGGCGGCGTACCACAGGTGGGCCGTGAAGTACGGCCACGCGTGGCCGCTGTTGTGCTGGCAGCAGCGGTGGCTATGGGGGTTGAAATGGAACATGTCGCCGCCGTTCTGGACGCCGGGGTCCTTGCCCGTATGATCGCTCTGCGGCTGGTTGGGGGCGGTGAGGTAGCGGAGGGCTTTGAGCTCAGCGGTCATCGCGGCGGGATAGCTGTTGAAGGCGACGGTCTCGCAACGCTCGGCCCAGACGGGATCGCCGGTGATCGCAGCGAGGATCTCGTCGGAAAGCATCTCCTCGGCCATGCCGCAGGTCTCGACGGCCTGGCGGGGGCCGGTGTAGCCGGGGCGGGCATTCTCGTCGGCGCCGTACATGCCGCCGGGGACCTGGCCGTACATCGTCCGGACTTTCGTCCAGTCGCGTCCGCTGGCGGCGAGGTCGGCGGCCTCCCGCGAGAGCTGCCAGAAGGTGGCGGGCTCGCGGATGCCCTGTGGGATGTTTACGTTGTGCCAGTTGATGACGTCCAGGTGCCAGGGCGCGGTCCGTCGGTGGGTCTTGCGGGCGAGGTCGAGCAGCCCGTCCCCGCCGGTGCGGTTGTAGAGCCAGAGGATGGAGTAGAGCTGGTCGCCGCCGCGCATGGTGGGCCAGTAGCCGACGAGAAACTTCGGCTCGGGGACCTCCGCCAGGTACTTGAAGTATTTCGTCATGAGGTCCAGGACTCGCTGGTCGCCGGTGCGGTCGTAATAGGTCTGGAGGCAGAAGAGCATGATCATGTTGGGCCAGAGGTCGTCGCGGCCCTTGAGATCGGTGGCGACGCCGGAGCGGCCCTTGTCGGGGCCGAACCAGCCGTCGGGCTTCTGGCTGGCGAGGGCGCCTTCGATCCAGATGTTGGCTTCGGCGATCATGCGCGGATTGTCAAGCAGGTAGGCGCAGCCGATGAAGCCCTTGAGCCAGTAAGGGGGCTCCTCCCAGCCGTGGTCGCCGGTACCCTCCTTGGAGAGCCAGGCATTGTTCGGTTTCCGGAGGAACTCGCTGATCTCGGTCAGGCGGCCGTGGAAGCCCTCGGCCTGGAGTTCGAGCTGCTGCTTCAGCCAGCCGGCGGGTTTGACGGCGTCGAAGGGGAGTTCGACAAAGCTGCTGGGGGTCAGGGGCGGGCGGTTGGCCGCGTAATGGGAGACGCCGGCGGCGGGATCGGGGCGGACGATGATCGTTACGCCGGAAGACACATCGGCCAGTACCACTGCTCCGGCCATGAACACAGCCAGCAGCATCGAACACACCAGCATCGGCAGTACGTTTCTTGAAATCATTTCAGTTCTCCCCAACGACCAGCGTTTGAACTCACGTGCGGGAACTATAATCCTCTGGCGCGACGGGGCAAGCCTTGGTTGCGCCGCGGGTGCTCAGCGCCAGTAATAGTGCCACTGGTAGCCGAGTTCGACCGGCTGCGCGGGCTCCAGTTTCACCGTCCACGCGATCCGGCCGACGCTGTTGAAGTGATGCCACCACCACGGCCAGTTGAACCAGCCCCACCAGTAGGGATACGGACCGCCCGAGCCGAACGTCGAATCCTCGAAAATGTTCACCAGCGTAATCTGGCCGTCGTGATCCGCCGCGGTGGCGTTGCCGAGCACGTTGCGCACTCACTTCTTCAGCGTCTGCTCCAGCTTTTCGATCTGATAGCGCAAGCTGGCCGCCGGTGCCGCCGTCGCGTCATCGTTGTTGTTGAGCGTTTGCGCCGCCGCGCGCTGCTGCGGCATTTCGGGTGGATACTCCAGCGTGTACTCGACCCGGAAATCCTTCTTCTCCTTGGCCGCCAGGGTCACGTCCCACTTCAACAGCCCCTTCACGTCCGGTTTCACCTCCGGCTGGAGCCGCACGCCAATGACGCGGATCTCCTCCGTCTCGGATACGGGGATCCGGTCCGCCAACTGACAGGTGACCGGCTGGTCGGCCAGGTTCTCCACACTCACGACGAAGGACGCCAGCATCCGTTTCCGCTTGCCGGTCCATGTCAGCGAACTGCGTTTCGGGTCCAGCGTCCGCGTCAGCTTCAGCCGGTCCGCCACGCCGAGGAACATGGCAAACCCTTCGCCCGGCGCGACAAACTCCGTCTCCGTCGTCCCGACAAACGCGCCCGCCGCGTACAGCAGCACCTTGCCCGGCAACAGCGGTTGGTGGCCCGTGTTCACCAGGTCGGCGGTCTGCACCGCGTTCAGCGACAGTTCCGGTGCCGCCACGATGCGTGGCGTCGCGGCGAGCTGCTCGGTACCGATCGGCACCCGCACCAGCCGCCCATCCGTCCGCACCGCCGGCGCGCCGAGGGCCGCAAACTGCGCCGTCGTGCCACGCTGCTGCACTTTCTGGAACGCCTCGACCACCTTGACCTGCCGCACGCGCTGCTGCTTGACGTTCTCCGCCCAGCCCTGTTGCACCTCCAGCTTGGCGGAGTTGGCGTACGTGTTCCACGTCGGGTTCTGCTGCTCGAAATTGCTGAGCGCCAGCCCGAAACTGTCACCGCCGGCGTTGACCACCCGCGCCAGCGAGCGTCCGCCGCCGACCAGCAACGCCTCCAGTTCGGGGATCCGCTCGGTCGTGTTCGGCCGCTGGGTTGAGAACGTCAGGGCTGCGCCCTCCCAGTCCTCGCCTGTGGTCTGCGTCACCACCGCGAACGACGCCACGGCCACCGACCGGCCGTCCACCGCGGTGCGCACCTCGTGTACCGGCTCCCACGTCGCGCCCGGCAACAGGTAGGTCAGCGTCACCGTCGCGGTCGCGCCCGCCTGCTGCGCCGTGGTCGTCACCACGACGCTCCGCTGCTCCAACTGCGCCCGCTGCCGCAAATCGTTGAATTTCTTCTGGCGTGCCGCCAATTCCGGCTGCAGCTCGCGACGTTTCCTCTCCAGTTCGCGACTGGCTTTTGAGATCTCCAGCAGGGAATGGCCGATGAACTTCACCACGCCGCCGTATTCCTCGACCTTGACCTCGCGCACCGCCGCGTCCTTGGGCAGCTTGTCCAGCGAGAACGCCCGGATCGCGTCGGTCTGTTTCGCCTGCGCGTCGAGCGCGGCCCGTTCGTCGTCGAGCGCGGCGAGCTGGTCGGTCAGCTCGATCACTGCCGCCTCCGCCTGGCGCAGTGCCGCGTCATCGGGCCGGGCCAGGAACGTCTTTTCGATCTGCACGTCCAGCAATTCGCCCGCGCTGGCCGGCGCGAGGCTGACCCGCACCGAGCCTTCGTCAATCCACCCCGGCAGCGTGGTGAAGGCGAGCCGCCCGCCGAGCGGCACGTTCACCGCCGTCCGCGTCACCCGCGCCCGGTCCGCGTACACCGTCACCTCGGTGATTTTCGACGCCGCGATCTTTGCGTCATCGGCCTTGGCCGCCCACCACGGCGCGGCCAGGGAAATGAATACGAACAATTTGACAAATGTCTGCATGGCAAACTTCCTTTCGGTGTTGGGTCCGTTCAGCGTGCAGTCTAAGCCGGAACCAACGGTTGTCGAGTAAAAGAGCTGAATAAATTGGCGTGCGGTCCCGACCTCCAGGAGTCGGAATCACCGCTTTGCCGTTTCTTCGACCGCAACCGAGGCGGAACAGAAAAGCGCCGACGAGTTGGCGCACTTCATAATTACGTTGCGAACCGCACGGTAAATTGCGCCCCGCCGCCGTTGGCCGCCGCCACAGCCACGGTGTGGCCGGCGCCCGGGAGCAGGTCCACCAGCCCGTCCTGCTCTTTGCGGGGTCAAGCAGGCTCCAGCCGCTGCTCACCGGCCCTCATCCCGCGCGTACCAGTCCACCTGCCGTGTGACGAACATCACGATGGCCAGAGCCAGGAACAGGCCCGCCGTGCCGAAGAGCAACGCGTAGTCCTGCAGCCGCAGAATGATGTACAGGCAACTGTAGATCGCAGCCAGCTCGCCGCCGATCAGCAGGGCGCGGCGGAAACTGCGCAGCACCTGCGCACTGTAGCCGACAATCAGCAAGGAGGCCGCCGCGGCGCCGACCAGGTAGGCGAATCCGAAGCTGATGATCTCCGACAGCGAAAGGAGGGCCAGGTAGAACAGGCACAGCGCCGCGCCCACCAGGGTGTATTGGAACGGATGTACGCGGATCCGGGCGAGCATCTCGAACAGGAAGAAAGCCGTAAAGACCAGCGCGAGAAACAAGATGCCGTATTTGATCGAACGCTCGACGTGCCGGTAGCCATCCACCACCGTCAGCAGATCCACGCCGAACAACGAACCGTTGACCGCCGCGGTTGTGAACGGCGGCGAATCATCCTGGGAGGTCCATTGCTGGGGATAGGAGCGGCCGTAATAGGAAACGGCCCATTCCGCCTGGAAACCGGCTGGCGACACCGTGCGCGTCGCCGGCAGAAAGGCGCCGTCGAATTTCGGGTCGGGCCAGGGTGAACTCAATTGCACGCGGGTCTGCCGGCCCACCGGCGCGAAGCGCAGCGAACCGCTGCCGTTGAGTGTCAGCTTCAGGTCGAAGGGCAAATCCGCCCGGTCCGGCCCGAGGCCCTTCACGCGCGCGTGGACGCCGGATGAAAAATGCCGCAGCTTGGAGCCGGGCTCCAGCGGGCAGGCCTGGCCGGCAAAACTCAGCGTCAGGGCCTCCTGCGCGCCGCGCAGGTCGGTGATCGCCAGCGTCACCAGCGCGTCGTCCCACAGAATGTCCTCGGGCGCGACCTTCCATTCGTCGAACGCCGGCCGGGCAAAGGCGCCGGTGACCTGCAGCTCGCCGCGATAAACCACGGCCTGATAGATGCCGCGATGCAACTCTTCCGAGGCCAGTTGACCAATGACCTGCAATTTTTCCGGCAGAAAATGCGCCTGCGCGGTGAGCGCCTCCGTGGTTTCCACGCGCTCGAGGCGGCCGTTGACCACCTGCTCCTTCCAGGCTTTGACGCGGTATTTATAGGGCACGATCAGCACCGGTCCGCAGATGACCTGGTCGCTGCCCCAGGTGGACGTGATGTTGGCGAGCGCTTCCTGGCGCCGCGCCAGCCGCTCGGTCAACACCGAACGAATCATCGCCAGCGGGATCAGCAGCAGCAGGATCAGTCCGCCGATCGCGCCCATTTTCAAAACGGTGCCAAAACGGGCGCGGCGGCTGGCCAGCGGCGGCGGCATGGGCGGAATACCATTCGAGGTCGTGGGCTCGGTCTTCATGGTTCCTATTCCTTTCAAGCAAAGCGCTCTGCTTCGCAGAGTACTTGATTCGACCACTCGCGTCAAATTGTGTTCAATAAAAGGGAAAAGATCTGGCGCGAATGGACGCCATTTTGTGCCCCGCCCGCCGCAAGCGGGACCGCCGAAAGCGGTTGACTCGCCTCCCGCCGGGGCTAAAGTGCCGCCATGATCTTTTGCCGCTGGAAGCTGTACGCTGTGTTCGCCGGGGTGGGGGCTCTGGGCCTGGCCGCGCCGGGACCGGCGGGCGCGGAGAACTGGCCGCAGTGGCGTGGTCCGTTCTTCAACGGCTCGACGGCGGAGACCAATCTGCCGGTCGCGTGGAGCGCGACGAACAACGTGGCATGGGTGGCCCCGCTGCCCGGCCCGAGCGCGGCCACGCCGGCGGTGTGGGGCGACGACGTATTCGTTTCCAGCACGGACGCGGAGCACCGGCTCCTGCTGCTCTGCTTCGACCGCCGCAGCGGGCAGCGGCGCTGGCAGCAGCCGCTGGGCACGGGCGATTTTTCCAAGGGCAATAACAACCTGGCCTCGCCGTCGCCTGCGACCGACGGGCGGGCGGTGTATGCGCTGTTCGGCTCGGGCGATCTGGCGGCGCTGGATCCGGCCGGACGGGTGCTGTGGGCGCGCAACCTCGGCCGCGAATTCGGCCGCTTCGCCATCATGTGGCTCTATGGCTCGAGCCCGCTGCTGTGGAACGGACGGCTGTACGTGCAGGTGCTGCAGCGCCAGCCTCCGACCTACGAGCACGCCGCCGACGGCCGGGCAGATCGGGAATCCTACCTGTTGTGCCTCGATCCGCAGACCGGCAAGGATCTCTGGCGCCACGTGCGCGCCACGGACGCACAGGACGAATCCATGGAATCCTATGCGACGCCCATCCCGCGCCGCGGGCCGGATGGCGACGAAATCCTGGTGGTCGGCGGCGACTGCGTCACCGCGCACCGGGCGGATACCGGCGCGGAGCTCTGGCGCTGCTACGGGCTGAATCCCAAGTGCGATCCCTGGCGGCGTGTCGTGCCGTCGGCGGTGACGAGCGGCGACCTGGTGTATGCCTGCGGCCCGAAGCGCGAAGCCGTTCTGGCCATCCGGGGCGGCGGTCGGGGGTTGGTCACGGATACGCACACGGTATGGAAATCCACAGCCAGTACGCCGGATGTTTGCACCCCGCTGGTGTACCAGGGGAAACTGTTCGTGCTCGATGGCGACCGGAAGCACATGGCGTGCCTCGACCCACAGACAGGCGCGGTGCAGTGGGAAGGAGCGCTGCCGGTGGAGGGCATCATCCGCGCCTCGCCGACGGGGGCGGACGGCAAAGTGTACTGCCTAAGCGAGGGCGGCACCGTGGTGGTGCTGTCCGCGGGCGATACCTTCAAGATCCTGTCCACGGTCAACATGGACGGGGAGGGGCCTTGCCGCGCCTCGGTGGCCGTCGCCGGAGGCCAGTTGTTCATCCGCACGGCGCGCAACTTGTATTGCATCGGCCGGCATTCCGCGCGCGCAGCGCGCGCGGAATAAGTTGAACGAAAGTATGACGAACGGCAATTTCGAAAGGAAGCACCTGATGAATAAGCATTTTCTGATGGGTCTGGGTATGTTGACGCTCCCGCTGCTCTCCGCGTTGGCCGCAGACGACGGCTGGGTGGATCTGTTCAACGGCCGGGATCAAACCGGCTGGGTGCAACATGGCGGCGCGGCCCGCTACACGGTCGAGGACGGCGTTTTGGTCGGCCATACGGTGTTGAACACGGGCAATTCCTTTCTGTGCACGGAAAAAGAGTACGACCAGTTCATCCTCGAACTCGAATTCAAAGTGCATCCCGACCTGAACTCCGGCGTGCAGATTCGCAGCCAGTGGACGCCCCCGGCCGTGGCGGGTGAGGCCAAGAAAGATCCGGCGGTCAAGAGCGCCGGCGGGCGCGTGTTCGGCTATCAGTGCGAAATTGACATGGACGCCGCCCGCGGACGCTGGTGGACCGCCGGCCTCTATGACGAAGCCCGCCGCGGCTGGCTCTATCCTGGCAAGCTGGGCGGCAAGGATAAGGACTTCACCGCCCAGGGCCAGCAGGTTTCCAAGCCCGGCGAATGGAACCATCTGCGCATCGAGGCGCGCGGGGATCTGATCAAAACCTGGCTGAACAACGTGCCGCGCGCGGAAATCCGCGACAGCCTGACCCCGCGCGGTCTCATCGGCCTGCAGGTCCACGGCGTGGGCGGCGACAAGAAAAAAGAGGGGCTGGAAGTGCGTTTCCGCAACATCCGCCTGCAGCCGCTGGCGGCCGGCGACGCCGGTCCCGCCGTCCTCGTGTACACGAAGAACGGGAAAGGCTTTGTGCACGACAACATCGTTGTCTGTGCCGATGCCATCCGGCAGTTGGGCCAGGCGCACGGCTTCACCGTGGACGTGTCCAGCAACGCGACGGTATTCGCCGATGATCAGTTGAAAAAGTACCGCGCGCTGATCTTCGACAACACCAACAACAAGGTCTTCGACACCGAGGAACAGAAAGCCGCTTTCCAGCGCTACATCCGCGCCGGCGGCGGATTCGTGGGCATCCATTCCGCCTGCGGCTCCGAGCGGGAGTGGCCGTGGTTCTGGCAGTTGATCGGCGGCACGTTCAAAGTGCATCCCAAGTTCCAGCCGTTCACCGTCAAGGTACTCGACCGCCAGCATCCCTCCACCGCCGCCTATCCCGCGGAGACGTTCACCTGGTCCGATGAATTCTATTTCCTCGAGAAGATGCCCGACGACCTGCACATCCTGCTGGCTGGCGACCTGGCCAAGCTGGAGTTCCCGGACAAGGCCAAGTTCCGCACGGACAAATACGGCGACTGGCATCCGCTGGCCTGGTGCCACGAATTCGACGGCGGCCGCGCCTGGTACACCGCGCTCGGCCACAAAAAGGAAGCGTACGCCGATCCGCTCTTCCAGCAGCACCTTCTGGGCGGCATCCGGTGGGCCATGAGCGAGAAGAAGTGAGGAGAAACATGCATCAGACCCGCCGTGACTTTCTGAAAACCGCCCTGCTCGGCGGCGCGGGGGCGCTGGCGTTTCCGGCGATCGTGCCGTCGCGCGTGCTGGGCGCGGATGCGCCCAGCAAGAAAATCAACCTCCTGCAGATCGGCTGCGGCCGCATCGGGCGCGACATGGATCTGCCGGGGTTCCTCCGGCACCCCGAGCTGGCGCGCATCGTGGCGGTCTGCGATCTGGACGCCCTGCGGTTGCAGGACGCCAAGAAGCTGGTGGAGGAATCCTACGCCAAGCGTTCTATTCAAGCCGACGTGGCCACCTACGGCGATTACCGGCAGGCGCTGCAGCGGGCCGACGTGGATGCCGTGGCCATCAGCACGCCGGACCACTGGCACGCCGAGCCGGTGATGGCCAGCGTGCTGGCGGGCAAGGATATCTATGTGCAGAAGCCACTGACGATGACGATTCAGGAAGGCCGGGCGGTCAGCGACGTCGTCCGCGCCAAGGGTTCCATCTTCCAGATCGGCAGCCAGCAGCGCTCCGGCGCGCAGTTCCGCCTGGCCTGCGAACTGGTGCGCAGCAGACGCCTCGGCAGGCTCCATACGGTGAAAATCGGCCTGCCCACCGATCCCGCCGGCGGCAATCCCGCGCCCATGCCGGTGCCGCCCAACCTGAATTACGACATGTGGCTGGGCTGCACGCCGGAAGCGTCCTACACCCTGGACCGGGTGCACTCGCAGGGCGCCGACATCAAGCAACGTTATGCGCAGCGGCCCGGCTGGCTGCGCATCGAGAATTATTGCCTCGGCATGATCACCGGCTGGGGCTCGCACCACGTGGACATCGCGCATTGGGGCATGGACACCGAACTAACCGGGCCAATCGCCGCCGAAGGCCGGGCGGAATTTCCCACCAAGGGCCTCTGGAATGTGCACGGTCCCTACCACATCGAAATGAAGTACGCCAATGGCGTCACGATGATCATTGATAACAAGTTTGAAAACGGTATCCGCTTCGAAGGCGCCGATGGCTGGATCTTCGTCACCCGCGGCGCCGAAAAAGTAACCGCGAGCGATCCGGCGGTGGGCCGGCAGAAATCGTTCCTGGCCAGCAACCCGGACATCATCCGGACACCCCTGGGCGAAAAAGACGTCCATCTCCACGTGAGCCCGAAGGGCGATCATCACCTGGACTGGCTCACGGCCATGCAAACGCGCCGGCCGGCGGTGACGTCCGTCGAGCCGGCCCATCGCTCATGCAGCGCCTGTAACGTGGGCTGGATCGCGATGAAACTCGGCCGCCGGCTGACTTGGGATCCGGCCAAGGAGGCGTTCCTCAACGACGATGCGGCCAACGCCCTGCGGGCCCGCACGCAGCGCGCCCCGTACGGCATCGCAAATATAAAAAAATCATGAAGGCCAAAACAGCTAAGATACACAACGTCAACATGGCTTGCGCTTGGGGAGCGGAACCGGCCATGCGCATGATGATTTCTCTTGGAGCGGAACCGGTGACGGTTCCGGGCTCTACCGGAACGTTTACACGTTCCGCTCCGGGGATAGATCGCTCCGATCTACGCAAAAGGCAAAATGCTGGAGCGGAACGCGTGAGCGTTCCGTCCGGAATCGTTACCGATTCCGCTCCGACTTCCTCCCGAACTTATCTGGTCGTGATTATCTTCCTCATGGTTATGGGCCTGGCGGCCCTGTGCGCACCCGCCGCGGAGGAACGTCCCGTCCGGCTGATCACGCTGGACCCCGGCCATTTTCACGCGGCGCTGGTGCAGAAGACCATGTACCCGCAGGTGGATCCGGTGGTGCACGTGTACGCGCCCGCCGGGCCGGAGCTGCAGGCCCACCTAGCCCTCATCCAGGGCTACAACGCGCGCGCGGACCAGCCGACGCGCTGGGAGGAGCGGGTCTATGCCGGCGCGGACTTCCTCGACCGCCTGGTCGCAGAGCGCGCGGGCAACGTGGTGGTGCTCGCCGGCAACAACGCGAAGAAAACAGCGTACATCGCCCGCTCCGTGGACGCCGGCTTCCACGTGCTGGCGGACAAGCCCATGGCCATCACGGCCGGGGATTTCGACCTGCTGACCAACGCGTTGACCCGCGCGGCGGCCAAAGACGTGCTGCTCTACGACATCATGACCGAGCGCTACGAAATCAGCACGCTGCTCCAGCGCGAACTGGCGGACTGTCCGGCGGTGTACGGCGCCCAGGAGCGGGGCACGCCGGACGATCCGGCGGTGACCAAGGAGAGCGTGCACCATTTCAGCAAGCTGGTTTCCGGCCAGCCGCTCCAGCGGCCGCCCTGGTTCTTCGACACCGCCCAGCAGGGCGAGGGGATCGTGGACGTGACCACGCACTTGGTGGATTTGATACAGTGGGAGTGCTTCCCGGGGCGGACGCTGGCCCTTGGCGACGTGCGGATGCTCCAGGCGCGCCGGTGGGCCACGACCATCACGCCGGCGGAGTTCGCGCAGGTCACGCGGCAGACCGGCTGGCCGGATTATTTGAAAAAGGACGTCGGCCCGGATGGCAACCTGCACGTCATGGCCAACGGCGAAATGATCTATGCCCTGCGCGGCGTGCATGCGAAGGTGGTGGTGGTCTGGTCCTTCGAGGCCCCGCCCGGCGGCGGCGACACGCACTACTCCCTGATGCGCGGCACGGGCGCGGCGCTGATCATCCGGCAGGGCCGGGAACAGCAGTTCAAACCCATGCTCTACGTTGAAAAGCGCGGCGGCCGGACCGATGCGGAATTTGAAGACGCCCTGCGGTCCGCCCTGCCCCGGCTGCGCGTCACCTGGCCCGGTCTGGGCCTAGAAAAAATCAAGGCCGGCACTTGGAACATCCTGATTCCGGAAACGCTGCGCGTCGGACATGAGGCGCACTTCGCCCAGGTGACGCAGAACTTTCTCCGCTATCTCGCGCAAGGCCGGCTGCCGGAGTGGGAGGTGCCCAACATGATCGTGAAGTACTACACCACCACCCGCGCCTGGCAGATGAGCCGGTAGGGCGTCAGATTTCGTCTTCCGCCACACGGGCCGGCGGCTGACCGTAAGCGCGCCAGCGTCCGGCATCGCACAGGATCACCTGGGCGTCCGCGCGCGCGGCCATGATCTCCGCCAGTTCATCTTCACCCAGCACCATGGCCGCCGTGGACAACGCGTCGGCCTCCGCAGCGGAGTGGGCGCGCGCCCAAGCGCGGGCGCGGCGCGGCGCGGACGCGCCGGTGCGCGGATCCAGGATATGCAGGCCTTGCATACCCACGCCTGAACCGCCCAGGGCGCCCTGCGCCAGCCAGCAGCGGCGGACCGAGCCGCCTTCCTCCAGCCGGGCTTCCCAGCCCGTCGTCCCCGGCGGCGGCGCGCCGGCGAGCACGCTGCTGCTGCCGGCGACCAGCAGCCACGGGGGGCATTCCCACTCGGCCAGTTCCTCCGCCATGCGGTCGAGCGCGAAGCCCTTGCCGATCGCGCCGAGATCGAACGCCAGCCGCCCGCGGCGGCAGGCGATCGTCAGAGCGTCGCGATTCAGCGACCAGTCCGGCGGCGGTTCGCCGGGCGCGCGCGCGGCGGTGGCGGTCAGGGCGAAAGCGCCGCGGGTGAACCGCTCCAAGGCCGCGGCGGTCTCCAGGCAGGTGAAGACCGGTTCGCTCAGGCGCAGTTGTTCGCCGGGCTGGAGCGCAGCGATGGCGCTGATCTCGCTCTGCTCGGTAAAGCGGCTGAGCAGGGTTTCCAGACGGTCGGCCATGGTGAACGCTGCCTGCGCCGCTTGGGCTGCATAGTCCGGCTCGCCGCCCGCGATGCGCACTTCGAACTCTGTCGCCATCGCCGGATGGCGGATCGTGTGAATGATGACAGGGGTGGAATCCATAGGAAGGGGGATCGGGTTCAGGTTTCAGTTTGGCCACTGGAGGGCGCGGCTCCGTCCGAGCCGCGGCCGACACGGCTTGTCCCGCCGGAGTCTCTCCGCGAAGGCGGAAGGTCGGCCCTCCAGATGGAGCAGATCATGCAAGACCGATGGTTTCTCAGATATTGTTCCTTCCTGAACCCTGGTTCCTGTAGTGATCTTCATTAAAGCCTTCCTTGTTCCGCTCTCACTCCGCCGCCGGCCCGGCCGGCGGCGGAACCGGCACCCACAGGATGAGCAAAACATTCGGACGCTGTCCGAAAAACTCCGGTTCCATTTGCGCAATGTATTTCTGAACCGCCGGCTCGGCCTCCGAGCCGGTGATGTACAAATCCGCCGCGCCGGGATCCTGTCCGGGCTGCCAGTAGCCCACGCGGGGGAACTGCCGGAGATACCAGGGCAGCGGCCAGGGATCGGCCAGCGCCACGGCGATGGTCGGGGTCCGGCCGGCGAAGGCGGTCCGGGCGAGTTGCGCCACACGCGCGGGCAGGCGCAGCAGATCCTCCGAGGTGTGCGCGTAGGCATAGGGATTGCGCTCGCCGCCCGCATCGCGGTAGACCCACGCCCGCAGGTCCGCGCCCAGCGCGACCAGAAACAGCGCCGCCACGGCCGCCAGCGCCGCGCGGCTCCAGACTGCCGGGCGGGCAGCCTGAAGCAGCGCCGCCGCACCCAGCCCGGCCAGCACGCCCAGCGGCAGCCAGAGGTTGAGCGCCAGCCAGGGCGTCTTGTAGGGGATGGCGCTGTAGAGGAGGGTAATCACGGCGCAATAGATGAGGAAGAAACAGCCGGCTGGATGACGGAGACGCAACGACCACACCGCGCCCAGGGCTGCCAGCGTCAGGCAGGGCAGACCCGCCCAGCCGCGGCCGAGCAAGAGCAGATAATACACGGGGTGCTTGGCGTGCCCCTCGCCGCCCGCCCGGGCGGTGAAACGTCCGAGGGAACGGGCCAGGGCACCCAGCTCGCTCCAGTCCGTAAACACCCGCGTGTAAAAAAGCAGCACCGTCAACACCGCGACGCCCAGGCCCGCCGCCAGCAGCGGCCAGGCTTGGACAAAGCGGCTCGCGCCGGAAGCCATCCGCGGGAGTGGAGGGGGGCGGGCGGCGGCGTGGAGGAAAACCACCGCCGCGGCGGTGACCGCCAGGGCGGCATAGTGCAGCACGGCGGTTTCCTTGAAGGCCAGCATCAGCCCCGCGCAGAGTCCGGCTAACCCCGCCCAGCCGAGGGATGCCCGGCTCGCCGCGCGGCGGCTGCAGAGGATCGCGCCCAGCGTCAGCGCGGTGAACCCGGTCTCGTGGATGTAATAGCGGTTGAAAAACACCGGCAGCGCGCAGAGCGCCCAGAGCAGCGCCGCGGCGCCGGCCGCCGCGGCGCCGGTTTCCGCCGTCAGTCCGAGAAACAGCAGCACGGCCAGCGCGCCCATCAGCACGGGCACCAGCCGCAAGGTGCCTTCCCGCAGCGCGACGAAGCTGGTTTCCCCCGCGGCGCGCGCCACGGGCAGCGTGGCGAGATACAGCGCCGGGCCGTGGCGATCCTGCGGATCGTACACGTAGCGGCCGCCGTCCAGCACCTCGCCCACCAGGTAGGCATTCACGGATTCGTCGGTGTGCATGGGACGTTCGGCCAGGCGGGGCAGGCGCACCGCCAGGGCCAGCAGCACCAGCCCGAGCGCGCCGAGCCCGCGCAGCCAGCGCCGCGCGCCGGTCGTCGGCTGCGTCATCGCTGTTGATACCTTGCCTGTGGTCATGCCCTCAAACTCCTAAGCATCGAACCGTGGCACCAAGGAACTTGGTTGTCAAGATTCCGGAAAAGTTTTAGCGGGTGCGCCACCGCCGTGCGCAGAACTCTTCCGCGGGGTTGATGCATGCGATTCGTGGAGATTAGGCTTTGCGCCCCGCCATGACCGGCCGATAACAGCCATATGGTCTGTCGCAACGCACAACCCTGACCTCACATTTCATGATCCGGCCGGATAGTCAATTGTGAGGGTCCTGAAGGGTGGGGTGGATGGGCGGAGGTCGTCTCTACCGCGCGGGCGGTGGTGGAGCTGTTGCGTTATAATGATGACACCAAAGCGAGTGGGCTGGCGCGGGTCACGGAGGAGTGGCGGTGGGCGCGGGGTTATTCTGGTGTCGGCCCCGGCTCTGTTACCGAAGGAGTGGTCCGTAGGGCCGAGGGGCCGGGGCCGGCATTGACCCGCCTGCGGCGATGGGCTATTTTTGGGTCTGAAGCAACAAGGACAGCCGCCCCGCGCTGCGCGCGCATCGAGAAAGGTGCCATGATGAATATCGCTGGTTGGATCGGACCGCTGCCGCTGGCCGATCTCCTGTTCGCCTTCCGCAACAGCAATTTCGTGTCCGGCAAACTGTTCGTGTTCGGGCTGTTCCTGGTGTCCATCTATGCCTGGGCGGTGATGGTGATCAAGTTCCTCGAACTGCGGCAGGCGAAGCGCGCCTCCCACCAGTTCCTGACCAGCTTCCGGAAGGAGCAGCATCCGCTGGGCCTGTTCCTCAAGCGGCAGCGTTTCGCGGGCACGCCCCTGTTCAAGATCTACGAGAACGCCTGCCTGACGGTGGGCGTGGAACTGGAGGCGCGCGGCAACGCCCCGGGCGAACTGTTCGTGCGCGGACTGGAGAAGCCGGTGCGGCTCAATCCCTACCAGATCACCGCAGTGCGCAATGCGGCGGAACGCACCATCGCGGACCAGGCGCTGGTGCTGGAAAGCAAGATGGGCATCCTGGCCACCGCCGCCAGCGCCGCGCCGCTGGTCGGCCTGCTCGGCACGGTGTGGGGCGTGATGGACACCTTCTCGTCCATGGCCATCAACGGCGCTGCCTCCATCGCTGCGGTCGCGCCCGGCATCTCCGGCGCGCTAATGACCACCGGCGCCGCGCTGGTCGTGGCCATCCCCTCGGCCGTCGGCTACAACTACCTGGCCAACGAGGTCCGCTCGATGGCCGTGCGGATGGATAACTTTGCCGACGAGTTCATGGCCAACGTCCAACGCCAGTTTATGACGTCGCAGGATTAATCCGGGAGCCGCCTATGCCGCGCCGCGCCGCCATCGTTGCCATTCACCAGATGAAGGAGATCAACATGATCCCCTTGATCGACGTGATGATGTTCCTGCTGATCGTCTTCATCATCACCGTGCCCATGATCGAGCAGGGCATCCCGGTGAACCTGCCCGTGGGCAAGGGCGACGACATTTCCGCCGCGCATAACCGCTCGGTGACGCTGGACCTGCAGGGCCGCGTGTTCCTGGACACCCGGCCGATCACGCGCGAGGCGCTGGCCGCCGAGATGAAACTGGTGCGCAACGATCCGCACCTGACGGTGATGGTGCGCGCGGACGAAGGCCTGGCCTACGGCCGCATCGTCGAGGTCATGCGCATCCTCCACGATGCCCATATCACCCGGATCGGCCTGGTGACCTCGCCACGGGAGAAAGCCGGACGATGATGCCGTCGTTCAGTCGCGTCGTGGTGGTCACCGGACTCGGCCATGGCTTGCTGCTGGCGGTGTTTGTGGTTGTGCAGTTGGCGCTGAGCCGTCCGCGTCCCCTCAAGCCGCAGGAACAGGTGACGTTTGTGGAACTGGGCGGTGGTGGAGGCGGCGGGGGCGGGGCGGAGGAAGGCGGCGGAGCCGTGCGCCCGCCGACCGGCCGCATCAAGCCAGCCCCCCGGGCGCCGACGCTGGAGGAATTCGAGGCGGAACTCGCCCGCATGGATCGGGAGGCGGCGCAGCGGGCGCTCATCGCGGAGAACGCGAACAACCGCAAGCCGCCGGATCCGAAAATCAAGCCGCCCGATGCGAACATCCCGCTGACGGGCGCCCAACGCCGCACCAATGTCCTGGCCCAGATCAAAGGCCGACCGCGGTTGACGCCGGGCCAGATCCACGATCTCCTGGCCGGCAGCGTGAAGGGCGTTGGCGTGGGCCGGGGCCCGCTCGGGCGGGGCGGCGGACGCACCGGCGTCGGAACGGGTTTCGGTCCCGGCAGCGGCTCCGGTTCCGGTACCGGCGCGGAATCGCCCGGAGCCTGGTATTATGCCATGGTCCGGCAGGTGATGTACGACGCGTGGACGGTGCCCAGCAGTCTGGCGGCGCAGAACGGCCTCTCGTCGGAGGTGGTCATCCGCGTCCGGCGCGACGGGACCATCACGGAGTGGAAAATGACGCGCCCGGCGGGCCAGGGGTTGTGGGACGAGTCGGTGAACAAGGCCGTGAACTCGGTCAAACATCTGGAGCCCCTGCCGCCGCAGTTCATCGGACCCACCCACGATATTCTGATTCTATTTGAACCCCAGAGCGCGATGCTGTAAACCAGCGCGGCACAACGCAGGCGCGCCAGACGGCGCGCGTCGCGGCGGCCACCACCATCCCGGTGATCAACCGCGGCGCAGCGTAGCTTGTAAAGCGGCATAGCGAAAGGGACAGCGACATCATGATGACGAAGACCGGCGAATGGCGAACGACTTTTTTATCCGGCGGAGGACTGCGCAGAGGCTTGGGGCCCAGGACGTGGACAGCCGGTCTGGCGTTGTTGTTTGCGGCGCTGAGCACGGCATCGGCGCAGACGCAAGGGATGGTGCGCGTGCGGAAGCCGATGGGTCAAAAGGCGACGCTCGATGGCGCGGCCTTCACGGCGTCGGCGGGCGCGGGCGCTGAGTTCCGGCGGACGCTGCAGGAGGATCTGGACCGGTCCGGCTGGTTCATGCCGGGGGCGCCCGGCCGCAGCGAATACGCGCTGGTCGGCACGGCGGGCGCGAGCGGGGCGGACGTGTCGGCCCAGGTACAGTTCTCCCAGGTCGCCCAGCAGCAACTGCTGCTCAGTAAACGCTACGGCGCGCCGTCCGGCGACGTCCGGCGCATGGCGCATCGCGTCGCGGACGACATCCTCGCCGCGATGGGCCGCAAGGGTATGTTCTCCGCGCGCATCGTCATGGTGGGTACGCACTCGGGCAGCAAGGAACTGTATGTCTGCGACGCGGACGGCGGGAACCTGTTGCAGATCACCTCGGATCACAGCATCAGTGTGGCGCCGCACTGGGGCCCCGACGGCCACCTCATCGCCTACACGTCCTACGTGCGCCGGTATCCCGATGTCTACCTGATCAATCTGGCCACCCGCGGCCGCCAGGTCATCGCCAATTACACCGGCTTGAACACCGGCGGGGCTTTTTCGCCCGATGGTCAGTCCATGGCGTTGATCCTGTCCAAGGACGGCCACCAGGGCCTGTATGTCCGCGCGGTGAGCGGCGGCGCGCCGGTGCGGATCTTCGACGCGCCGCGGGCGGCCCTGGCGTCACCCGCCTGGTCGCCGGACGGCGGGCAGATCGTGTTCGTCTCGGATCAGGCCGGCACCTGCCGCCCGCAACTGTATGCGATCACCCGCCACGGCGGCGCGCCGCGCCGGCTGACCACCAGCGGCTCGCAAAACGTGGCGCCGAACTGGGGCGCCAACGGGCTGATCGCCTATGCCAGCCTGATGGGCCGTTTCCAGGTTTGCGTGCTGGATCCCAGCACGCTTGCGAGCAAGGTGATCTCGCCTGGCGATGGCGACTACGAAGATCCCTCGTGGGCGCCCGACGGGCGGCACATTGTGTGCAGCCGCACGGTGAATTACCGCTCGCAGATTTACCTGCTTGACACGCTGGGGGACGCGCCTGTAGCTTTGACCACGAGTCCGGGGGATTGGTACTCCCCGGCGATTACGGCGCGATAAACCGGTTTTAAGAAAAAAAAGGAGAGCGATTCATGCAGAGCAGACGGTGGATGATGGTGGCGGCGATGGGCTTGGCCTCGTTGGTGGCGCTGAGCGGGTGCAAACCGAAGAAAACCACAACCGGACTGGGTCCGGACGGCGGCCTGCTTAACGGCGGCAGGACCAATGGCATTACGGATATCGACATGCCGGGCGGGCGACCGCCCGGAGGCGCGCTGGAGATGGCCGGACAGTATATCCCCGTGTATTTCGAGTACGACAGCGCCCAGGTGCAGTCCGCGGAGCGCTCCAAGATCGAAGCCGTGGGCGATTATCTGAAGCACAACAGCGCGGGCGGCGTGATCATCGAAGGGCATTGCGACGAGCGCGGCAGCCGCGAGTACAACCTGGCGTTGGGCGAGCGGCGCGCCATGGCCGTGCGGGCCTACCTGGTAAGCCTCGGCGCGGATGGCGTCCGGATTCAAACCAAGAGCTTTGGCAAGGAAAAGCCGGTGGCGTTGGGGCACGACGAAGAGTCCTGGTCCAAAAACCGCCGCGGCGAATTCGTCATCTTCAAATAAGACACGCCACCGCCCGGTCGGAGACGGTCGGGCGCGGCGCGGGGCCGGGCGATTCGTGCAGCGTGGGTTGTGTGGAGACTTAACCCTATGGCAATGCACCTAGCAGTATTGAGCGAATGGCATCTCATTCTGGCGCTGATTATTGTGTTCCTATTGTTCGGCGGCAAGAAGCTGCCCGAACTGGCCCGCGGCATCGGCAAGGCGTTGGAGGAATTCCGTCGCGCCAGTCACGAAGTGAAGAACGAAATCACGCGCGAACCCGAGCCGCCGCCACAGAAAATGAGCCTGCCTGAACCGCCGCCGGACGGAGCCGCGCCCACGCCGCAGATGATGGCTTCGTCGGTTGCGCCGACGGAGCCAGGGTTTCCCGTCGCGCCGGCCGCCAGCTCCGCTCCGGAGTCCAAGCCGCCGCCGGTCGCGAAAGAAGCGCATTCCACTCAGGGCCCATCTGCGGCCTGATGCGTCCGACGAGGCGGAGCAGGCAACCAACCCTGCCCCGGACCATCTCGAGGATTTGCGGAACACATTCAGCTCGCCCAGGGCCGAACCGCTTCAGCCCGCTTCATGATGGCCACGTCGAGGATGGCGTTTTTCGAAATCAGCATTTGGCTGTTGCACGCCAACGAGCGGCCGTGCCGCCTGAGCCTGGGCGTTCGACCGGCGCGTCGCCCCCGGGACATTATCCCGGCGGCGCGAAGAAAACGCAAAATATAAACACGCGGCTTGCGTTGTAGCTGGAAATAGTTTTTCTTCATTCGTGCGCGCGCGAGGGCCTCCTGGCGATGGCAGGAATCCTG
>Ga0209048_10000095_pt1 | contig 85852 bp, 56 predicted proteins | sample FrelakmetCRP12CR_FD_187146 | JGI IMG/M metagenome (GOLD analysis project Ga0209048, IMG submission 187146) | Freshwater lake sediment microbial communities from the University of Notre Dame, USA, for methane emissions studies - CRP12 CR (SPAdes)... | ecosystem: Environmental > Aquatic >...
TCCCGTTGGGGACGCCAAAGTCCTTTCTCGTCTTCCCTCGGTAACCTCCCCCTCCCTTCCCGTCAGATACTCGCAGACCAAGCGCGGAAGTGTCAGATGCTCGATTTGCGACGCCTCGGCCATGCCCTCCCTCTCTTGACAGTCCTCCTCCCTGCCGTTCTCACGGACGGCTGCTGGGTGCAGCGATACACGGACGCCAAAGCCAATGGCGCGTCGCACGCTGACGGTTCACGGGGCGACGGCCGCCGTGGAAGTCCCCGAGGACGGCGCGGAGTGAGAGGTGAGGCGACGAATGAACCGAACGCTGAAATTCGCCTTGCTGTTCTGGCTTGGGGCCATGTTGCTGATTGGCTTCGGCATCTACGTCGTCTGTGGCGTGTAGGGCGCACGGGCCGCGTGTGCGCGTGGGTGGCCGTCGCTCTTCAGTAGGAGAATTTGACGCCCCAGTTGACGCCCACCCGAACGAACTCCAGCGGACACGGCAGCAGGGGGCGGACAACCGACCTTTGGAATTCCTCAGACACGGCACTGGGCGGCATCCAGCGGACACCGCCCAGTCGCTCTCTTCATCTGGAAGCGGTGGCTCAAGGAGCGCTTCGCTCGGTCGTGAACCGCCGCAGGCGGGGGGGGCGGGGGCCGCAATAGTCTTGACCCCCTTTTCCAGCGCAGAGAGCTACCGCCCGCTGACCCGCACGTTCTCCGCCACCGGCGGCACGGCGTCAGCCGGCGACGCTAGCACCAACCCAGTTCTTTCATCGCCAGACCGGCATGCCAGACTTTCGTCATGTGGACGATCTTGTCAGCTTCGAACTGCATCACGTAGACGTAGTCAGTGCTCGTGTGACGCCCGGTTGCTGGAATCGGACCACCCGGACCGGTGTGGGTGCCATGAAACACTGCGTAAGCAACGACGGTGTTCCGGACCGAGTCGGTAGCAAACGCCTTCAACTCGTAGTGGCCGTCCGGCAGAACGGTCATCATGCCCTTCATCCAATCCGTGTACTCCGCCAGTGTCTTCACCTGCAGCAACGGTTCCGCTTGGGCGGAGAAGGTCGCGGTCGGGGAGCAATAAGCGCGACACGCCTCCCATCCTTTGCCGGTCTCACAGGTTGCGAAGAACGCCTCAGCGACGGTCGTGATTGCAGTCATGTGGGCACCTCCCGTCCCTATTCCTCTTTGCGTGACACACGTTCGGAGCTAGGGCGCCAGCTTACACCGGCCCCACAGATGCCGCAATGGCTCACGGGTGCCTATCTGGCCTGGAGCCTGTTCATCTACTACCCGAGGGCGAAGGGCGATCTCCACAGTTGGTGGCCCGTCTTCCTCTACCCCCTCATCTGGCCGCTTAGCGGCGTCATCGAAGCAGTTCTCCGAGGATTCAGGCCGGCTCTCAGCAGCGACTGGAGTTACACCGTCTACGACTATCTCGCGGGCGCGTTCTACATCGCCGGCGGGACGGGCTGGACAGCCGAATCACCTCACCTGCGGTTCATTCGTAATTGCCCTCCCCCTCGCGCAGCGACTTCGTTGCCTGGCGCTGCTTCAGGCCGGTGAGTGGCCGCCTCTCCACGTGTATCGGCCGCACCACCTCGTCAGTGCCGAGCGACGAATCCTGCGGCCACGCGCGGTGAGCGAAGGTAAGATGGAGGGCGGGTCACCCACGACGCTCAATGCCAACCACCGGGCGCGCAGCCCCCATCTGCGCAAGGAGGAGCTGATGTACGTCGTCGTCAACCACCAGATCACCGATGCCGCGAAGTTCTGGGCAAGCGCGAAGTCCCTGACGGCGGGTCTGCCCGCCGGCCTCAAGGTAATCCACACGTTCCCCTCCTCGGACGGCCGCAAGGCGGTGTGCGTCTGGGAGGCAGGCTCGGTGGAAGCCGTCCGCGGCTTCCTCGACCCGGCCACGGCGGGCACGGCGCGCAACGACTACTTCGAGGCGCCGAACAAGGAAGGGATGGCAATGCCGACGCTCACCCGCGCCGCCGGCGCGTGATGAGCGAACGCCCGAGAGCGATGCTGCCGGTTGGTAGGAGGAGATGCCCGCACGCCCGCAGACGTGCGGGCCGGCGGCTGCAGGATCAGGTGGGGGCGGGGCTCCGGCCTCGCCCCCACCGCTCCAACGTCGCGCGACGAGGTGTTCGTCATCGACAAGATCGACACACTCGACGATCTGACGGGGCATCACGATGAAACCTGACCGGTGGTTCCATCTCGCCGCAACGCTGGCATTTCCGCTGGCGCTGTTGGTCAGTGCAGGGGCGCTGGGCGGCATCCTGGTGTCCGGCGTGTACGCCAGGGAATCGGCGACATGGGCCGCCCAGGGCATCGGCCAGGACTGGGTCGATCTGCTCGTGGTGGCGCCGATGTTGGTCGCGGCCGCCCTCTTCGTGCGGCGTGGGTCACGCGCGTGGGCCTTCATCCTCGGCGGCCTGTTCGTCTACGCCACCTACTCGATGGTGTTGTACGCCTTCGCGGTGCATTTCAACTCGCTGTTCCTGGTGTACAGCCTCGGGCTCGGAGTATCCTCCTACGGCGTCGTGGTCACGGTGGTGGCGTTCGCGAGCGCCGATGTGCAGACCTGGTTCTCTCCGCGCGCACCCGTCCGCACGGTTGGCGCGTTCACCGCGGTCATCGGTCTCGCCTTCTACGCGCTCTGGCTGTCGGAAGTCATCCCCGCGCTCGTGACGCACGGCACACCGAAGAGCGTCGTGGATGCCGGCCTGATCACGAACCCCGTGCAGGTCCTCGACATCGGGGTCGTCCTGCCCGCGTTCATCGCCGGGGGCATCGCCCTCGCACGCCGCCGGCCGGTCGGTTACTGGCTTGCCTCGTCGATGCTCGCCTTCGGCGTGGTGATGGATCTCGCCCTGATGGGGATGGTGATCTCGATGTCACTGCGAGGTGTCCCGGACTCCGGTCCCCCGCTGTCGATGATCGCGGTCCTGGCGTTCGCGACCGCGGCGATGTTGTGGCTTCTGCTGCGCTCGATGAGCGTAAGCACTCGCCGCTGACACGAATCCCACCAATTGACTCTCACGCGGCGCGTGCCGCGAGACCGACCATCCGGCTGGGTCGAGCCTGGCCCGGCGCGTCAGGCGCCTCTCGGGCAGCGGGAGGCAGGCAGGGCGTACAAAGCAGGAGGCGAGAGGGAACAGCCCTCTCGCCTCTCACCGGCTTGCGGTCGCCTCCGTCAGAACGTCCAGCGCCCGCCGATCATGATCTGGCGCGGTGTCGTGACGATGGTCGGGCTGTCGTAGAGAACGACGGCCGAAGGGCCGCCCACCACCGCGATCGTCCGGTTAGGATAACGGGTTTGCACTCCCGTCACCGTCGACGCGTTGAACAGGTTTCCGAAGTCTATCCAGGCGCTGATACGGTGAGGACCGTACCGGAAGGCCTTCTCGATTCTCAAGTCCATCGTCTCGAGCATCGGGTATCTATACGATCCGAGCGGCTCGAGGTACGGTCTCAGCGAGGAGAACCAGTTGAGCGTTCTCGACGACACCGTTGACGACGGCACGGGAGTATACGTGCCTCCACTGACCGCCCGAATGTACGTGTTGATCGACAGGTCCACCTTCGGGACCGTGTATCCCAGCATGACCTTCAGCTCGTGGGTAAAGTCGTTCGAGACGTCCCCGGAGGTGTTGACGATGGCGTTGACGGGGTTCTCGTAGCCCGTCCCGCCGAAGCCGGATCGCCCGCCGTTGTTGATGTTGCCCGTGGTGTGCGACCAGACGTAGGAGAACTGCCCCTGCCAGTTGTGGGACATCGTCTTGGTCAGGACGAACATCGCTCCCCTGTAGCTCCGGTACGGGGCCGTCGCCGCGATCGGGTTGCCGCTGGCGTCGAGGAACTGGAAGTTGTCGATGTTCTGGATGAGGTAGTCCGAACCCGTCGTTGACGCAGGCCTGTTCGCCCATTTGTACAGCGTGAGCGTCGGTCCCGGCGGCTTCGGGCTGACATACGGGAAGGGCGACCAGCGCGCGTCTGGCAGCGTCGACTCGATGAAGTTCATGTTGTCGCGCCAGATCCCGGTGACCGTGAAGCGCATGTCGCGCCGGACCTGCTGCTCGAAGCTGACATTGGTGTCATTCAGTCCAAAGTGCTTCGGGTCAGACTGCATCCGGTAGATCAGGGATGTGGCCCGGTCGTACTCCTCGAACTGGTTCCCGGGCAGGACATTGTAGTACACGAAGTCCTCGTACCCGCCGACCGCATTCGCGAAGGCGCTCTGAGACGCCCCCTCGTAGTAGCGGCCCCAGAACCCGCGGACCACGCTGTTGCCCTTCCCGGTTAGGTCGAACACCGCGCCAAGTCGCGGGCCGATCGCGAGCTGCGGGCTGTAGACGGTCTTGTTCAGGTTCTCGCTGTAGCCGCGAATGTGGTCGAGCCGCACGCCCAGGTTGAGCGTGAGCCGACCCTTCTTCCAGGCGTCCTGCGCATAGTAGGATTCGCGCCTGTTCTGGCTCCTGACGTTGTAGTTCAAGCCGCTGTAGGCGTAGGTCGGCACGCCGCTGTAGTCGATGAAGTAGCACGGGCCGATCGACCCGCACGACGAGTACTCCGACTGGCTGTGCACGCTGCTGCGCTCGATCTCGAAGCCGAACTTGAAGTTGTGCGTGCCGAAGGCCTCGGCGTACTTCGAGAGGGCCACGTTCGCCTGGTAGCGGGAGCGGTACGCGTAGTAGTAGCTCCCCGCGCCGCCCCGGTACTCGCCGGTGTCGTTGTCGACGTGGAGCGGAGAGTGGTCCACCGGGTCGAGGTTGTAGTAGGCCCCATACCCGTTGACCTTGGCCTCGAGAAACGTCGTCGAGTTGAAGACCTTGCGATACTGGACGTTCCAGACCGTCTCCGGCGAGTCCTCCTGGACCGTCTGGTTGTCCGTCGAGTAAGTCCCAGGGTAGCCCGTCCGCCCCGTCACGTTGTAGTTGTCGTACTGGATGCTGCCCATCAGGACGTCGTTTGGCGTCAGGTTCACCGTCACCTTGCCGTTGTAGCGCGGGCTGACCTCGGTCGACTTGGTGCGCGGCCCGACGGGATCCTGCTCGAACGAGTAGCGCTGGATGCTGGCCCACCAGAACGCCTTGTCCTTCTTGATCGGGCCGCCGAGCTGCACGGTGTAGTCGGTCAGCCGCTTGATCTGGTTGGCCTGGCCGAGGGCGGGGTTCAGCGTCAGCTGCTCGGACGTGATGTTGTTGCCGGCCAAGCTCGAATTCGTGAAGCGGCCTTCGAACAGCCCATGGCTCACGTTCGACCCCGACTTCGTGATCGTGTTGATGACGGCTCCGGAGAACCCGCCGTACTCCGCCGGGGCGCCCACGCCCGCGACCTGCATCTCTTCGACGATGTTGTAGTTGTAGAACACCCAGGCCGAACCCGCCTCGGGATCGCGGGTGTCCACGCCGTCCATGAGCAGGGCGTTGCCGTAGCTGGCGTCTCCGCCGAACGCGGACGAGTTGTTGATGCCCGGCGAGTAGTTCAGCAGCGCAGTCGCGGTGTTGAACGTGCCGATGTTGAGCGGCATCGAACTGAGCAGGTCGTGGGAGATCGTCGTCTCGGTCGCCGGGCTGGTCAGGTCGATGGTCGACGAACTGGTGACGACGTTAACGGTCTCCGACAGGCCACCGAGCTTCAGGGAGAGGTTGACGGTCAGCACCTTGCCGAGACCGACTTCCAGGTTGCGCTCGGTTCTCGGCGCAAAGCTCGAGAGGTTTGCGGTCACCTCGTACTCGCCGGGCGTGAGGCCCTGGAAGCGGTACTCGCCTTTCGCGTCGGTGACCTGGGTCAGTGAGCCCCGACCGCCTGTCAGGGTGACGGTGACCCCCGGGAGCACGCCCCCCTGCTCGTCGGCGACGCGGCCGACAATCGTGCCGGTCTGGGTCTGTGCGGAAGCGCCGACCGCGACCAGGAGCGCGATGACCGCCAATAGGATTGTAGCGGGTATCTTCTTCATTTCCAGGTCCCTCCGTACGGGACTTGCGGCGACTTCACACGGTCGTGCGACGTCGAGTACAGCGCGAAGCCGGTACCCGCCGCGAGGAGCACGGTCGTGATGATGCCCGCCTTCGACTTGAAGAAGCTACCGCCGGACGACGGAGCGTTGGCCCCCGACTGCCGCGCGACTGTCGCGGGACTAGCGGACGCTTTCGCGGACTGTCCCAACTCGTGGTGAACGGCCTTGTCGATCGACGCCGTGATCGTCGAGGGGGACGACGGCGGGCCGGGCGGCTGCCCGGCGAGACAGACTGGAGCGGAGCCCAAGGCCACCGCGAGCACCAGGACTCGCGCGACCGGACGCCGCCACGGACGCACCAGATGCTTCATCACTCCTCCTTTGAGGTAGCGCTCACGACCGAGCCAACCCCCGGCCACTCGGCCGGGCCGGCGTGGACGGGCGGAGTATAACAGAACTCCGGTGTTGACGTGTCTGCCGATCTTCGATCACGATCGATTCGGGATGGGTACTCGCCGCAATCGGCCCTCGCGACCAACAACCTCTGCCGTTCCAACGGGTCCGCCACAGAATCGTGACGGCACGTCTCGCGCAGCCGTTGAAACCGCGCGGCCCGGGCGGAAGCTCGTGATCCCGGTGGTGGTGACAGGAGTTATCCTCGTCGTGCTGGCGGGGATGGGGTGGCGGCTTTTCAGAGGGCGGCCGGAGCGGGCGGCGGGAGTCCCCCTCGGCGCCTTGCCCGCCGGAGTCGGCCGGCAGAACCTCAACCTGCTGGTCATCACGCTGGACACGACGCGGGCGGATCACCTGGGATGCTACGGATCCCGTGATGTCGAAACACCGGCTGTCGATCGGCTGAGCCGCGAGGGCGTGCTATTCGAGCAGGCGATGACGACAGCGCCGCTCACGCTTCCCGCGCACTCGAGCATTTTCACCGGCCGGTTCCCTCCCGAGCACGGCGTTCGCGACAACGGCGGGTTCTTTCTGTCGCCCGACCAGACAACGCTCGCCGGGGTCCTGGCCGGACGAGGTTTCAAGACCGGCGGCTTCGTCGCCGCCTACGTGCTCGACCACAAGTGGGGAATTGCCCAGGGCTTCGAGACCTACTTCGACGACTTCGACATGAGCAAGTCGCGGGGCCTCTCGCTCGGCGAGATCCAGCGCCCCGCAAACGAGGTCGTCGATAAAGCCCTCCCGTGGCTGGACAGCGTGAAGGACGCCCGGTTCTTTGCCTGGCTGCATTTCTACGATCCGCACACGCCCTACGCGCCCCCCGAACCGTACCTCTCGAAGTACAAGGGCCACCCGTACCGCGGCGAGATTGCGTTCGCGGACTCACAGGTCGGGCGTGTGATCGCATTCCTCGAGTCACGGGGCCTGCTCGACAAGACGATCGTCGCGGTGCTGGGCGACCATGGAGAAAGCCTCGGCGAGCACGGCGAGGACGCGCACGGCTTCTTCATCTACGAGTCGACGGCGAGGGTGCCATTCATCGTCCGGGCACCATTCACCCTCACCCGCGGCAGGCGCGTCGCCACGCCGGTGCGCATCGTCGACCTGGTGCCGACCGTGCTCGAGCTGTTGGACCTTCCGCCGCTGCCGTCGATTGCCGGCCGGAGCCTCGCTCCTCTGATGGCAGGCGCGCGCGCCGACCTCAATCTCGAGGGCTACACCGAGGCGATGTACCCGCTCCACCACTACGGATGGAGCGACTTGCGGGCGATGCGCTCGGGGCGCTTCAAGGTCATCGATGCCCCGCGGCCGGAGCTGTACGACATCCAGACCGATCCCGGCGAACACACCAACATCTTCCCGCAGCGGCGCACGCTCGGCGACCAGATGATCGCCCGCCTGCGCGGGATGGAGAAGTCGTTCGAGCACGCGAAGGCCGTGCCGCCGCCGTCGGACGTCGACCCCGAGGTCCGCGCACGCCTGGCCGCGCTCGGCTATGTCGGTTCGTTCGTAGCGACGGCGAACGACCCGCGCACGACGAGGGCCGATCCGAAAGACAAGATCCCGCTCTTCAACCTGTTGGGCGACGCCCGGGACCTGGCGAGGGAAAAGGACTCGTTCCCGAAGGTCACGGCCATGTTGCGACAGGTGCTCGAGGCCGACCCCGAGGTCATCGACGGCTGGTTCTCGCTCGGCAACGCCTACTTCAAGGAGCAGCGGTACCGGGAGGCGATCGAGTACTTCAAGAAGGCGCTCGCCCTCAAGCCGGACTACGATCTCGCCGTCGTCAACATCGCCGCGGCCTATCGCCGGCTCGGTGATGACGACGCGGCGCTGGCGGGCTTCGAGCACTACCTCACGATTGACCCGAAAGACGCCTACGTCCGGTACCAGATGGGCGAGATCTGGCTCGACCGCGGCGAACTGGACCGCGCCGAGAAGCTGTTCCGCGAGGCCCTCGAGATGGACAGCCACGTCGCGGCGGCGAAGAACGCCCTCGGGGCCATCGCCTTTCAGCGCGGTGACATCGAGGGTGCCAGGCGATTGGTGACCGAGGCCCTCGCGCTCAGGTCGGACGTGCGCCTGGCTCACTACAACCTCGCCCTGATCGCGGAGAAGAGAGGGGACGTGGCGACGGCGGAGCGTGAATACCTCGAGGAACTCGAGATTCACCCCGAGGCCTACAAGGCCGCGTTCAACCTGTCGAGGATTTACGCGCAGACTGGCGAACGCAGCCTCGAGATTGACGCCCTCACGCAGGCCCTCGATGGCAATCCGCAGTTCGCGGACGGACATTTCTTCCTGGCCAGGGCCTACGTGGGCGCTGGATCGAACCTCGACGAAGCGGCGCGCCTGGCACGCAAGGGCCTCGAGCTGGCTCCGAAGTCCGAGTTCGCGCCGCTCGGCCACTACGTGCTCGCGGACATCTACAACAGGCGCGGCCAGCCCGGCGAGGCCGCGCGGGAAGTGGCATTGGCTCGCATCCTCGAGCAGCGTTCCAAGCCGCGGTGATCCCCAGGGACGACAGGCCGCTCAGCCGGTCGGAGGCCATCCATTCGACCGGAGACGCAAGCTCGCGGCTGCCGGATCGGTCAACTGCAGAGCTAAGAGACGGATCAAGTAGTACTTTGGTCCTACAGCGGACGGTACCACCGTCCCATTGAGCTCGAACGCCTGGGCCCTATGCTGTTCCTCGTCGCCAGGACCTGCGGATTCGAACCGAAGTGCGGCGCGATTCTACCTGGTGGATCCTGGGGGGCCCGACATGCTGACGAGCGATCCGATGATGTTCACTGCCCTACTTACCGGCGCCAATGAGACCGCCCAACTGATCCGGGTCAGGCCGGTCCCCGACAGGCGGGCGCACGCACAGACCGGGTGGCGCAAGCTGGCGGGCGACGCGACCTGCACGGTGCTGCAAACCTGTCCGCCCGCACATCACCGAACGGCCGGCGAGCCAAGCAGGCCGCCCTTCGCGATGGCATCGGTTGACCATCTGGCCACGACGTCCTGACCGTCCGACGTCCAGTGAGGGTCGACCGGCAGGTACATCTCGCGTCCGGACGCCTTGATCGCGTCGAACAGGTTCATGTACGGAATCGCCTCGTCCTTCAGGATGGCCTCAAGCGGATCTGTCAGGTTCGTCGGGCGATAATTCGGATACCGACGCCGCGCTTCGGACTCGCCGCAGCTCGAAACAACGTCGCAACGTTCAGGAATCACAATCACCAGCAGCTTCGAGCCGGCCGTCAGCACCCGGTCGCGAATCCGCCCGAGCACCGCTCGCATCAAGGCCACGCGGTATCTTGCCGATGGCGAATCGGGCTCGAGGCTGACATCGGCGTCGTAGCCGTCGGCGAGGAGGTTGTCCACCTCGTTCGAACCGGCCACCACGTACTGCTCGTATTCGCGCCGCCGCGAATCCAGCTGCCGGCTCGTCCAGTCGCCGGCGGTCGACCGCTCGGAGTCGAGCCGCACGGACGGTCGTGAGAACCAGCGGTCGTAGGCGAACTGTGCCGCGCGAACGACCTGTACGGACGAGCGACGGAAGGGCGCGTCGAACGCGTCCACCAGCTTCCGGCTGAGCACCGGCCGGTTCCCTTCCAGCCTTCCATCCGGCGCGAGCCGGAACAACTTGTTGCGCAGCAGGTCGCCGAAGTCATTGAATGCGCAGATCGCGACGATGACGAGATGCGGCTTGAGAACCGGGAGGTCGTCCTCGATGCGCAGCAGTTCCTGGTCCACCCCGTAGCCGACGACGCCGGCGTTCAGAGCTTTCGTGGGCAGCCCTGCCTGGGCCAGGTGTGTCTCGAGCCTGTCCACGAACGTCTCACCGTCGGGCGTGTACTCGGCAGCAATGAACGAGTCGCCGTAGACCACGACCCGGTGCGGCGCCGTCGCGTAGCCGGCTTCGTCCCCTCGCCGGCCCGCCTCGTTGATCCGCACGAGCACCTTTCGCCACTCCTGGCCGATCGGCGCGGCGAGCTTCCGGGAACCTGGAATCTGGCGGTAGAGATAGCGATCGTCGAGCTGATAGGTCATGCCCCGCACGGGAAAACGATAGCGGAGCGTGAGTTCCACGGCCGTCAAGCAGATCGTCAGCGATGCGAGCGCAAGCGCCAGCCTCGGGATCCAGGCCGGCCGTGCTGGTGTTCCCATCGTCAGACCCGGCTCGGCCCGTCCATCAGATTGCCGTCATGGGATGCCACAACGGCGCAGTATAGCAGACGCGTATGCCTCGCCCCCCGTCCCGACCGCGTCTCGCCGCCGGCGGCTCTCCAGCCGTCGCCGCAAGGGGAAGGCGACATGGTCCTCGCTGCGAGTGGTAGGCTGTAGCCGGAGTGAGACGATGACCGACGCGCGTGGAGGCGGCCGAATCGGTGCCTGGACCGCAGGCGCATGGCGCGACCTCGTCCACGCGGCGCGGAGCCTTCGCCGGAACCCGGCCGCGTCCGTTCTGGCGGTGGGGACCGTGGCGCTCGGCATCTGGCTGCAGACGGCGATGGTTGCGGTCCTCAACGGGACGGTGTGGCACCCGCTGCCGTTCCGCAATGCGGGCAGCCTCGTATCGCTGCCCGGCCCGATATCCGCACCCGCCCTCGCGGACTGGACCGCTTCCGCTCGTTCGTTCGCTGGAATCGCCGGCTATCGGACACGGCGCTACACGCTCACGGGCGTCGGGGAAGCCGCCTCCCTGAAGGCGACGGTGGCGTCGGGCTCGCTCTGCGATGTGCTCGGCGAGCGCGCCACGCGGGGACGCGCGCTCTCGACGGCCGACGACCTGCCTGGGCGGCGGTCCACCGTCCTGTCCGATGGCGCCTGGCGGACCGTGTTCGGCGCGGACGCGACGATCATCGGTCGGACGGTCTACCTCAACCGCGTCGCGTTCACCATCGTCGGAGTCATGCCGCCGGGCTTCCAGTTTCCCCCCAACGCCGATCAGATCGATCTCTATACGACCGACGCGGCGGACCGCGAAATGGATCCTCGGCAGGCCGAGAAGGGCCACCCGCGGGACCTGCAGGTCGTGGCACGCCTGGCGAACGACGTCGGCCTCGCACAAGCGCAGGCGGAGATGGCGGTGGTCGCGGTCGCGACGGCCAAGGCACGAGGGGAACTGCCGCCCCGCGGAACGGGACAGGTGGTCCCCCTCGCGCTGGACATCTCCGGCCCGGTTGCCGGCCGGATGACCATCCTCGCGTGGGCCGTCGTCTGCTTGGTGTCGATCGCGTGCGCGACAGTCGCGATCCTCTTCCTGATCCGAGTCGCCAGTCGGCAGCCTGAACTGGCGACGCGGATGGCGCTCGGGGCGACACGCGGCCAGCTCGCACGCCAACTGCTGGCGGAGAGCCTGCTCGTGTCGCTGGCAGGCGGAATGATCGGCGCGCCCCTCGCGGTCGCGACGGCGAAGCCGCTGCTGGCCGCGGCCGGGCCGGGCATCACGGCGGTGGCCAGGGCGAGAATCGACGCGGGCGTGATCGCGCTGTCCGTTGTCGCGTGTTTCGCCCTCGCCGCGGCGTTCGGTGCGATCCCCGCCATCCAGGCGGCCGCGACCAGGTGGCCGCGGAGCTGGAACGGGGAGGGTGCCCGCGGGCGTCGGCCGATCGCGTCGGCGGTGCGGACGTTCCTCGTCACGGCCGAGGTGGCAGCGGCGCTGGCGCTCATGGTCGCGTGCGTCACGCTGCTCCAGGCGTACGTGACACTCGCGCACAACGACCCCGGGTTCGATCCGGAAGGCGTCCTCACGTTTCGGATCGACTTGTCGGACGCGATGTACGGCCGCCCCCAGCAGGCGGAGTTCTTCGAGCGCGTGCGTGGGGAAGTTGCCGCGCTTCCAGGGGTGGAGTCGGCCGCCTTCACGGGACTGCTGCCGTTCGGCGACCTCAAGTTCACGATCCGGCTCGATGGTCCTGCGCGTCAGCGGGACGACTCGAGGCCGCCCGGTGCGGAAGTCCACCTGGTCAGTCCGGGCTTCTTCCGGACGCTTCGCATACCCGTGCTCGAAGGCCGGGACTTCGCTCCGGCCGACGGCCCGCGCCGCCCTCCCGTCGTCATCCTGAGCCGAGCGCTGGCGCGCCGGCTGTTCCCGGACGAAAGCCCCATCGGGCACGCCGTCGATGCCCGGATCGGCCCGGGCGCGGCAGCGGGGTCGCTGCCGGTGGTGGTCGGCGTCGTGGGCGACGTGAGCAACGGGTCGCTGGCAGCGCCCGGCGAGCCTCAGATGTACGTGCCATTCGGCCAGGCGCTGATGATGGCGTCAACGACGTTCACCGCCCGGCTGGCCAATCCCGACACCCCGGCCGTCGCGGCAGCGATCCGGCACCGCGTGGCCACTCTCGATCGCTCCGTCCCAATCGTGGCCGTCAGGCCGCTCGCCGACTACGTGCACGCGTCGCTGCTCGGTCAGCGCTTCACCCTGATTGTCGTGAGCGTGTTCGCGGCAGCCGCGGTGTTCCTCGCGATGGCCGGGCTCTACGCGGTCGTGTCGTACTCCGCACTCGCACGGCGCCGGGAGTTCGCGATCCGGAGGGCGCTCGGTGCCACCGAACGCGGGATCGCGCACCTGGTGATCGCCTTCGGCCTCCGGATGCTCGTTCCTGGAATCGCGCTTGGCCTCGCCACGGCGCTCGGCGCGGTCAGGCTGCTCGGGAGTGTGTTGTACGGCGTGCGCCCGAGCACGTTCGCGACGATGGTGCCGGCCACGGGGCTGACCGTGGCGGTCGCCGCGCTCGCGACCTGGGCGCCGGCGCGGACCGCCGGCCGGGACGACCTCCAGGCGACGCTGCGCGAGCAGGTGTAGCCGAGCGACAAGCTGTGCGAAAATGACGTGCCACCTTTGTTGACGCGAGGCACTCATCATGTTCAGGATCGAGGAATCCTTCGACGCGCAAATCCTGGCGGCGCAGCGGGACCGGCCCGTCGTCGTGTTCACCGAGCCGCTGGATGCGCGGGTGCTCGAGGCCGTCTGCCACCTGACGCGCCTCATCAAGCCCGTGCTGCTGGCGAGCGAGGCGGAGGTGCGGGCCGCGGCAGCCCTCTCCCTTGCGCACCTCCCCGCATCGCGAGTCGAGTACTCGCTGAGCGAGTGCGCCTTCGTGGACATCGGCGCGAGGTCGGACCTGGTTGACGAGTTCACCTCCGACTGCCTCAGCCACCCGCGGTGCCGGAGCGAGGCGCAGGACCTCGGCTCCGCCCGGCAAGCCTTGACGGAACCCGGGCTCTTCGGTATCTACGCGGTGCATCTCGGTCACGCGGACATGGTGGTCGGCGGCGCGTCACACAGCCCGAAGAGGTTCTTCCGGCCGATGCTGGCGCTGCTCGCGAATCGCGCGGTCCTCTGCGAGGTGGGCGTCTTCGTCCTCCCCGACGACTTTCCGGACGGCTACTACCCGCAGAATATCGTCGTGTTCGGCGACGTCGGCGTCAACGCGGTCATGACGCCGGAGATTCTCGCGGAGGTCGCCGTGGGCACCTGCGCGGCGGCGCGCGACCTCATCCCGGAAGACATTTTGCCCGAGATCCACGGCGCCATCGTCTCCTACTCGCATCGTGGGTCGGACGAAGGGCCGTCCCCGGAGATGGTCCGCCGGGCGATCGAGCTCATTCCCGATCTCCTGGCCAGGCGCGTGAAGGTCGGCGAGCGCTACGCGAGCATCCGAATCACGGGAGAGGTGAAGTTCAGCGCGGCGATCTCGCGGCGCTCGGCGGCGTTGTACGGGACGGATGGGCTCGCAGGCGGAACGAACGTCATCATCGGCCCCAACCTCGAAACGGGCAACCTCCTCTACCACCTGTATGCGGCACGCTTCCCCACCGCCAAGAAGTTCCCGGTGATCTTCGGCGTCGCATTCCGCGGCGTGGACCTTGCGATCGACTGCACCCCGGAGGACGTCCGGCTTGCGGTCAAGGCGTCGGTCCTGCGCCTGCAGCGGGACGGCCGCTGGACCCGCACGCCGAAGGACACGTTCTTCCGTCGCTACCGAGTGCTGGTACTCAACCCCGGCTCGACTTCGACGAAGATCGCGATCTACGAGGGAGACCAGGAGACCTTCTCGCGCGAAATCCAGCACACGCCGGCGGAACTGGCGCCGTTTGCGGGCCGCCGGATCACGGACCAGTACGACCTCCGGAAGGAAGCCGTGCTGCACGTGCTCGGCGACGTGGGACTGGCGGTTGAAGACTTCGACGCCGTCTGCGGCCGGGGCGGCTTGCTTCGCCCGATCCCGCACGGCACCTACCGCGTCGGCCAGGCGATTCTCGACGATCTGCGTGCCGGCATCGGAGGCGAGCACGCCTCGAATCTCGGCGCCCTCATCGCCCACGAACTTGCGACCCCGGCGGCCAAACCCTCGTTCATCGTGGACCCGGTCGTGGTGGACGAGGCGCCGGCACGCGTGAAGGTCACAGGTTTCAGGGAGATCCGGCGGCGGGTCATCAGCCATGCATTGAACCAGGTCGCGTCGGCGCGGCGCTACGCCCAGGAGAGCGAGACGTTCTACGAGAACGTCAACGTGATCGTGTGCCACCTCGGCGGCGGCGTTTCGATCGGCGCCCACTGCCAGGGCCGGTACATAGACGCCAACAACGCGCTCGACGGCGAGGGGCCTTTCTCACCGGAACGGTCGGGCAGCCTGCCCGTCGCGCAATTCGCCGAGCTGTGCTTCTCCGGCCGCTATACGCACGCGCAGGTCAAGGGGATGATCAAGGGTGCGGGCGGATTGATTGCCCTGCTGGGCACGTCCGACCTGCGCGAGGTCGAGCGCCGGATCGAGGAAGGCGATGGCTGGGCAGCCGAGGTCTTCGACGCGCTGGCCTACCAGATCGCCAAGTCGGCCGCCGCCGTGGTGCCGGCGTTTGAAGGCAAGAGGATCGACCGCATCATTCTCACCGGCGGCATGGCCCGGTCGAAGTCCCTCGTGGATCGCCTGACGCACTACCTCTCCGGCCTGCCGTGCGCCGTCACGGTCTACGCCGGCGAGAACGAGATGGTGGCGCTGGCGAAAGGCGCCCTGCGCGTCCTTTACGGCAAGGAACAGGCGCGCGAGTACGCCTCGACCGACATGGCGACGACATGATCCCGATCACGAAGACGCTCGCGATCGACGAACGCGACATCGACGAGCGCTTCGTGCGCGCATCCGGACCGGGCGGGCAGAACGTCAACAAGGTGGCGACGGCGGTCGAGCTCCGCTTCGACGTCCCTCACTCTTCGCTGCCGGACGATGTGAAGGCGAGGCTCGCGGTGTTGGCCGGCTCGCGCGTCATCGCGGGCGGCGTGCTGCTCATCGACAGCCGGGAGCATCGGACACAGCTCCAGAACCGCGAGGCCGCACGTGAGCGGCTCGTCGAGCTGGTTCGCGCCGCCAGCCGCCGCCCCCGCCGCCGGATCGCGACCCGGCCGAAGGCTGCCGCGCGCGAAGAGCGGCTGACCGGCAAGAAACACCGCGGGAAGCTGAAGGCGCTGCGAGGCAAGGCGGGCGACGAGGGATGACGACGGTTACCGCCCAGGCTCCGATCCGAATCTGCGACTGCGGCGGCTGGACCGATACGTGGTTTGCGCGTCACGGCCGGGTTTTCAACATCGCGGTCCGACCGTGCGCCGAGGTGCGCATGGACGTCTTCCCCGCCGGCCTTGAACGTCCGCGCGTGGTCCTCGATGTCGCCGACTACGGCGACCGCTACTCGCCTGCCCTGGTTCCCGGCCAATGGCAGCGCCACCCCCTGCTCGAAGCGTCGTTGGTCCATGTCGGCCTGCCCGAGGATGTGTCGGTCGAGATCCACATCTCGTGCGGCGTGCCCGCCGGCGCAGCGACAGGAACATCCGCGGCAGTGACCGTCGCCCTCGTCGGCGCCCTCGAGCACCTGCACGGCCATTTCATCGACCGCCGGGCGGTCGCCCGCGCGGCGCACGAAATCGAAACCGACAGGCTCGGACAGCAGAGCGGGATCCAGGACCAGATCTGTTCGGCCCTGGGCGGCATCAACGACATCGAAATGACGTCTTACCCGCGGGCCGACGTGCGGCCGGTGGTCGTCGACGCCGCCCTCAGGCAGGAACTCGAACGTCGCTTCGTCGTGGTCTTCCCCGGCGGCGGGCACGATTCGTCCGGGCTCCACCAGCGCGTCATCGACCGCCTCCGGGGGATCGGCCCGGAGTGTCCCGAACTCCAGGTGATGCGGCAGTGCGCGGCCGAAGCCGTCCGGGCAGTGACCGCGGGAGACCTTGCAGAACTGGGGCGCGCGATGACGGCCAACACCGAGTCGCAGCGGCGGCTCCACCCGGACCTGGTGTCCGCCGATGCGGATCGCATCATGACGATCGCCAGGGCGCACGGGGCCGCGGGCTGGAAGGTGAACGGGGCTGGCGGCGCGGGCGGGTCGCTGACCGTTCTCGGGCCGGCCTCGCCCGGGACCATGGAATCGATGCTCAGAGCCATCGCAGCGGAGAGCCCGGCTTTCCGCCACATCCAGACCACGCTGGACATGGACGGTCTGCGCGTGTGGGACAGCAGGACCTCAGACGCGCTTCCTCGGCGAGTTTGATTGACGCCGTGCCCGCCGGTCGGGGAGAATCACTCCGCCCTCCACCCCGCTTCCGGGAGCGCGATCAGCATGCAGCTCTGGGGCCTCCATGTCGTCGATCTCGCCCTCGTCCTCGTCTACCTGGTCGTTGTACTGTGGCTCGGCAAACGGGCGGCGCGCAGAACCGCGAGCCTGGACGACTTCTTTCTTGCGGGCCGGAAGCTCGGCAAGGTCTACCAGTTCTTCCTGAACTTCGGCTGCTCCACCCATGCCGACCAGGCGGTCGCGGTCTCGCGCGAGGTGTATCGGCAGGGCATCGGCGGGATGTGGATCCAGTCGCTGGTCCTGTTTCTCACGCCGTTCTACTGGTTTTCCACGCTGCTCTTCCGACGAGTGCGCCTGACCACGGTCGGCGACTATTTCGCCGAACGGTTCGACAGCCGTTTCCTTGCGGCGTCGTACGCGGTCTTCACGCTCGTGTTGTCGGCCCTTATCGGCGGCGGCATCGGCTACCTGGTGGCGGCGAAGACGGTGGTGGCGATGACGCCGAAGCCGATCGAGCTGTGCACGCCGGCCGAGCGCCAGAGCGTCATGGAATTCGCGGAGCTGAGGGGACTCGAGGCGCGACCGGCGCCCGCGCTCTCGACGACCGAGCAGACACGGGTGGACGAACTGCACGAAAAGGAGAAGCGCGGGGAACTGCGTTCGTTCGTGTCCTACGTGAACGAGACCTGGTTCTACGTCGCGTACGTGCTCGTGGTCGGGACCTACACCATGCTCGGGGGATTCCGGGCCGCGGCGCTGACCGACGCCATCCAGGGGATCCTGATCGTCGTCTTCTCGGTCCTTCTCGCGCCGGTCGGTCTCGCGAGGATCGGCGGATTCGCGGGCCTGCACGAACGCGTTCCCGCGCACATGTTCCAGCTGTTCGGCTCCGCGAGCCTGAGCGACTACGCGTGGTACACCGTGGTGGCGATGGTGCTCGCCAACCTGGTGTCGATCGTCGCGGTGGCCTCGGGCATGCAGACGGCCGGATCCGCGACCAACGAGTTCGCGGCGCGGATCGGGATGATCGGGGGCATGTTCCTCAAGCGGCTCCTGATGCTCTTCTGGGCATTCGCAGGGCTGCTGGCCATCGCGATTTACGCCAATCGCCTGCACGACCCCGATCTGATCTGGGGCGTGATGACGCGAGACCTGCTCTGGCCCGGCGCGATCGGCCTGATGCTGGTCGGCGTTCTCTCGGCCAGCATGTCGTGGCTGGGCGCATCCGCCGTATCCCACTCCGCGCTGTTCATCCGAAACCTCTACAAGCCGTGGGTCGCCGGCCGCTCCGACGGGCACTACCTGCTCGTCGGGCGCGTCATGGTCGCGGTCACGCTCGCGGGCGGCATTCTCGTGGCACTTGCCGCGGACAACCTGCTCGGGCTCTTCCAATACATCATCTCGGTGCCGGCGATCTTCGGCGCGTCGATCTGGCTCGGGTTCGTCTGGCGGCGCGTGACCAAATCGGCGGTCATCATGCAGGTGGCCATCTGCCTGGTCATCTACGCCCTGGTGCCGACCGTCTTCTCCACGACGGAATGGGCGACGCACCGGCCCGCCTTTCTCGTCGAAACCGCCCCCCGTTCCGTTCCGGTCGTGACCCGGGCGACGAGTGCCGACGTCGCCGGAGGCCGCGCGACAGCCGTGGGCGAACCGGTCACGCAAACCCGGGGAATGGCGCCGGTCGGCATCTTCTTCGACCGCGTGGCCCGGACGAATCCCGCAGTCCCCGATTCGCCGAAAGTCGGACTGGGTCGGTTCAACGCCGAGGTCTGGATCCTCAGCGGGCTGGGCCTCGACTTCAGCCATTCGTCCAAGCCCCGGTTGCTCGCGGCGCGCTTCTTCTTCGACGCGCTCTTCCCCTTCGTCCTGCTCGTCGGGTTCTCGTACGTCACGCAGCAGGTAGCCAGGCCGATCCTCGACCGCTTCTTCGCCCGGCTGCACACTCCTGTCCAGGCCACGCCCGAGGCCGACGAGACCGCGATCGATGCCGCTTATGCCCATCCGGACAAGTACGAATCGGACAAGCTGTTTCCCGGCACGGGCTGGGAGATCCTGAAACCGGCTCGTAGCGACTTCATCGGTTTCTTCGGCACGTGCGGCCTGGTCGGGCTGGTGGTGCTGCTGCTGTGGGCGATGGTGACCATCACATGAACTCAGGCAAGGCACGAGGACGGCATCGGGTCGGCATCGACAACTACGGGCTCTCTCCGCTCGGCCTCAACCCGCTCGCAACCATGCAGTGGGCCGTCGAGCACGGGGCCGATGGAGTCGCCTTCTCCGGGCTCGAGCCGGAACACCAGGCGGCCGTTGACACGTCGGCGCTCGAGCGGGTGCGAGGTTTCGCCCGGGAGCACGATCTCTACGTCGAGTGGGGCGGCGCACAGCATGTTCCCCGGGATCTCGGCACGTGGTCCCGCAAGGATCTCATCGAGGTCAACCGCACCGCGATCGTACAGGCGACGGCGGTGGGCGCGCGCGTCGTCCGGTCGTGCTCGGGCGGGCTGATGCGATGGCACGACGCTGCGCCGCCGACCGAGACGCTGCTCCGCGAGACGGCGGAGGCCCTGCGTCAGCAACGGCAGATGTGGCGCGATGCCGGCGTCACCCTCGCGATCGAAACGCACTTCGAGTTCACCTCGCACGAACTGCTCCGGCTCTTCGACCTGTGCGATGCGCGCCCGGGCGACTGGCTCGGCATCTGTCTCGACACCATGAACCTGCTGACGATGCTCGAAGAGCCGGTGGCCGCCACGAAACGGCTGCTGCCGTGGGTCGTGAGCACGCACATCAAGGACGGCGGGGTCCTCCTCGACACGAACGGTTTCACGACGTTCACCGCCCCGATCGGGCGGGGCGTGGTCGATCTCGCCGCCATCATCCGCCTTGTGTCGTGCCTCGAACGCACGGTGCACTTCTCCGTCGAGGATCACGGCGGCAGCTTCCACCTGCCGATCTTCGACCCGCTCTTCCTGGCGAAGTTCCCGGACCTGACGGTGCCGGAACTCGCCCGACTGGCGGCGCTCTCACAACGGACGGCCCACGAGTCGGTGTGCCGCCCGTTGCCGCGCGAACAGTGGCCCCGGGTCGCCGAAGCCCGCATCACCGGCGACGTGGCCGCGCTCTCTGCCCTCGTCGAACAGCTCGAATCGCCGGCGGACGCTCGTTAGCCTGGCGCCCAGCATGATCAACCCGTCAGAGCACATCTACGACGACGATCCGAATCGGGGCCACCCGGATGTACGGACCCGGCTGAAGGATGTGTCGTATTTCTTCCTCGGGAACGGGTTCATCCAGGCGGCCGTTCAGTGGGCGCCGTCCGGCGAAGGCACGCCGCTCGGCCTGCTGCTGATGGACCCCGACCAACTTCGGAAGAAGCGCGAGGCGCTGACGCAGGAGGTCGCGCGAGGCCTCGACGCCACGCTGGTTCGAGTCCATGCCGGCGGCGCCTGGCGGAAACCGCACGCAGGGTCCGCCCGCGCCGGGTGGACAAGCCACGATGGCGTGCCGGCCGTCCAGGCCGTGTGGACCTGGGATGGCGGAGAGGTTGCCGAACTGCTCTTCTGTCCGGACCCGGACTCGCCCCGCCTCGCGCGAGAGGTGCGAATTTTCGGCGGTGGCGGGCCGGTTCGCGTCGCCACGGGCGTGTGCGACCGGACCGTCGTCGCGTCAGCGCAGGCCAACGGCGAGCCGGTGGGCTTCGTCTACCAACTTGTTCCAGGGACCGGCGGGGTTGACCTGCGTGTCGAGACCCTGTCGGTGGCCGTGGGCGCGCGCACGCGCGGGGACACGGCGTCGCGCTTCACGTTCTCCGACCCGATGCTCGACCGTTTCGCGCGCGTCAGCCAGTGTCAGCTGACTGCCGCGGCGTCGGCGGGCGGCCGGATGGACTCCAGCATCTGGCAGTACAACCGGGAGTGGGTGCGGGACCAGGCCTTCGTCGCGATCGGGTTCCTGATGGCCGGCGACCGCGAGCGTGCCGCCTGCGTACTTCGCCGCCTCCTCCGCGAGTTCATCACGGCCGAAGGCGGCGCGATGGACTCCAGCGAGGCGCGCGGGCGAGACGAGGCGGAACTCGACCAAAACGGCGTGCTCCTGTACGCGCTGGAGCAGTACGTGCGATGGACGGGCGACCTGTCGATCGTCGCCGAGCGCTGGCCGAAGGTGATGGCCGTCGCCGAGTACCCCTTGCGGCCGGAGTTCGCTCACGGGGCGAGCGGCCTGCTCTTCAACGCGCGGGAGTTCTGGGAGCGGCACCGGATTCACGGAATCCAGCCTGGGCTGGAACTGGTCCACCAGGTCTTCGTCTCGATCGGCCTGCGCGCAGCCGCGACGCTCGCCCGCCGGATGCGGCAACCGCAGCAGGCCGAGCGCTGGGCGTCGCACGCCGACCGGCTGCGATCGGCGGCGCTGTCCCACCCCACCTGCGGGCTCGTCGTTGACGGCGCGCTGGTGAAACGCAAGAACCTGGACGGATCCGTCCAGGACCGCATCGACCCGATGCCCGACTCGCTGATGCCCGACGGCGTGCCGCTCCTGCGGCCCGGTGATCACTGGTTGAATCCGGATACATGCGTCACCCTCCCCGTCGCCATGCGGTTCGTCGATCCCGGTTCGCCGGTGGCCCGGCGGACCCTCGACAGCGTCGAACCGCTGTGGAATCAGCAATGGGCCGACGGCGGATACGGCCGCTACAACGTCACGTCCGAACCCGACTCGCCGGGCGGCTGGCCGTTCGCGTCGATCTTCGTGGCGAGGGCGGCCATCGAAACGGGGATGCCGGACCGGGCGTGGCGGGTCCTGCGATGGCTCGACACCGTGACCGGCGCGCCGGCCGGTTCGTGGTTCGAATTCTACGGCCCGCGACCGTCGCCGCCGTATCCGCAAGTCGGCATCATCCCGTGGACCTGGTCGGAGATGCTGGCGCTCCTGGTCGAGCAGGTCCTTGGCATCCGCCCGGAGGTCGAAGGCCTCAGAGTCAGACCGCGGCTGCTGCCAGGCCTCGAGCACGCCGGCTGCCGCCTGCAATACGGGACGGGCATTCTCAACGTCACCGTCCGCCGTGACCGGACGCGGGTGGCGCTATCCCGGGTCACCATAGACGGACGGGTCTCCGCGGAGGGCGACCTCACACCCGACGTCCTCGTGCCCGGGGGGCCGGAACGATCCGGCGATATTGAAGTCGAGATCGTGCTCCCGCGTGACTGACCATGGCCGACAAGACCCTCTTCCTCGTCTGCAACTCTCACATCGACCCCGTCTGGCTGTGGCCCTGGGAGGAAGGTCTGGCCGTCACGTTGAGCACCTTCCGCGCGGCGGCGCAGCTGTGCGAGGAATTCGACAGCTTCGTCTTCTGTCATAACGAAGCGCTGCTCTACATGTGGGTCGAAGAGTACGAGCCTGCCCTCTTCGCCCGCATCCAGCAGCTCGTCCGGGAGCGACGCTGGCACATCATGGGCGGCTGGTATCTCCAGCCGGACTGCAACCTTCCGTGCGGCGAGTCGCTCGTGCGGCAAGTGCTCGTCGGCAAGCGCTACTTCATCGAGAAGTTCGGCGTGGAGCCGCGCGTGGGCGTCAACCTCGATTCCTTCGGCCACAGTCGCGGACTGGTCCAGATCCTCGGGCGATCCGGGTACGACGGCTATCTCTTCTGCCGCCCGGATAGCCAATGGCTGGACCTTCCGTCCGACGACTTCGTCTGGGTGGGATACGACGGCTCCACCGTCCTCGCGCACAGGGCCGCCGAGCACTACAACTCGGAGCTCGGCAAGGCGAGAGCCAAGGTCGAGCGCTGGCTCGCGCTGCACGGGCAGCAGCAACGAGGGCTTGTACTCTGGGGCGTGGGCAACCACGGCGGCGGGCCGTCGCGCGAGGACCTCCGCGCGATAGCCGCGGTCGACGCCCGGCACGAGGACTGGGACATCGAGCACGGGCGGCCCGAGGACTATTTCGCCCGCCTGCGGGCAGACACCACGCTTCCGCGCTACCGCCACGAGCTGAATCCGTGGGCCGTCGGGTGCTACACGTCGATGGCGACCGTCAAGCAGGCCCACGCCAGCCTGGAGCGCGCGCTGTTCGCCACCGAGACGATGCTTGCGAACGCGGCCGCGCTGGGCCTTCTCCCCTATCCGAGGACCGACCTTCGCGCCAGCCTCGAGGACCTGCTGTATTGCCAGTTCCACGACGTCCTGCCGGGCGAAGCGGTGCGCGAGGTCGAGCAGCAGGCGCTCGACCGTCTCGGCCACGGCCTCGAGATCATCGGGCGGCTCCGCGCCCGTGCGTTCTTCGCGTTCCTCAGCGGACAACCCGCCGCCGCCCCACGCGAGTTCCCGCTGTTCGTCCACAATCATCACCCCTTCCCGGTCACCGACGTCATCGTCTGCGAGTTCCAGCCCCCGGAACCGAACTTCAACCGAGACGTCTTCTGGCAGCCGCGCATCGCCGATGCGCAGGGGCGCGATGTCCCCCTGCAACTCGAAAAGGAGAGCTGCAGCATCCAGATGGACCAGCGGAAACGCGTGGTGTTCCTTGCCACACTGGCCCCGGCGACCACGTCACGGTTCTCCTGTTATCTCGACGAAGTCCAGAGGGAAGGCGTGTCGCAGGGGGTTCCGGTGCCACAGGACGCTCAGGGGGCACACGACATCCCGGTGCCACAGGACTTCCGTCCTGCGCAAGGCATCTCTATCTCCCGTTCCACCGGTCTCCTCTCCCGCTTCCAGGTCGATGGCGTGGACTACCTGAGCGGCCAGGCCTTTCGGCCGCTCCTGATGAAAGACACCGCAGACCCCTGGGGAATGAAGACGCGGGCCTTCCGCGATGTCATCGGAGAATTCACGCTGATGTCGCCCCCCGACGCCGCGGCGTTCGCCGGCGTGTCAGCGGCCGCGCTGCCTCCCGTCCGGGTCATCGAGGACGGTCCGATCCGCACGGTGATCGAAGCGCTGCTGTCGTGCGGGCATTCGAGGGTCGTCATCCGGTACAAGATTCCTGCGGTGGGAACGGAACTCGAGGTCGAGGTCCGCGTGTCGTGGTTCGAGCGCGACCGGATGCTGAAGCTCGCCGTGCCGACCGCATTCGACAGGGGCGAGGTCCGGGTGCAGACGGCCTACGGTGTGGAAACCGTGCGCCGGGAGGCGGAAGAGGCCGTCGGGCATCGCTGGCTGGCGATCCTGTCCCCCGATGGCATGCACGCGCTCACGATCGTCAACGAATCCACTTACGGCTTCGACGCCGCGATGGGCGAGATCCGGCTGTCTCTGCTGCGCGCTCCCGCCTACGCGGGCCACCCGGTGGACGATCGCACGCCAATCGTGCGGCAGGATCGGTTCGAGGCGCGCGAAGACCAGGGCGAGCACGTCTTCAGGTTCTGGTTGAGTGCCGGCCTGGCCGCCTCGCGCCTGCCGGCGATCGATCGGGAGGCCGCGGTCCGGACCGACCGGCCGATGGCGTTGTGCGCCTTTCCGTCCGGCGACGGGCCGACGCCGCTCCCCGGCGTCACCCTCGACGATGGGGCCGTGAGGCTGGCCGCGCTGAAGCTCAGCGAGGAGGGCCACGCCCTCGTCCTGCGCCTGTTCGAGCCGACGGGAACGGCCAGGGACACGCGTGTGCGAATCCCGGCGCTGGGCCTGGAGATTCCCGTCGCGCTTCGGGCATTCGAAATCCGCACGCTGCTCGTTGACCTCGCGACGAAAGAGGTCACCGTCACGGACCTCCTCGAGCGGGTGGAGACGCGGCGATGAAGACCCGCCAGGACGGCCCCGTCAGCGTGCTCGTCGTCGCGATTGGCGGCTACGGTTACTACTACCTGCAGACGCTCCTCGAGCACGTGCTGCCCGAACGTGCTGCACTGGCAGGTGTCGTGGACCCCGAGGCGCGCAAGTCGTCAGCCTGGCCGTGGGTCGAGGCGCGAGGTGTCCCCGTCTTCGACGAGATGGCCGACTTCTACTCCGCCGGGCACGAGGCCGACCTTGCCGTGATCGTGTCGCCCATCCAGCATCACGTGCCGCAATCCTGCACGGCGCTCGAGCACGGCTCTCACGTGCTGTGCGACAAACCGCTCGGCGCCACGATCCAGGAAGCCAACCTGTTGATGGCCACCCGCGACCTGGCCGACCGCTGGGTGATGGTCGGATACCAGTGGTCCTACTCCGCTGCCATCCAGGCGCTGAAGCGGGACATCATCGCAGGGCTGTTCGGCCGGCCGCTGCGTTTCTCGGCCGTGTGCTGCTGGCCCCGCCACCTGGCGTACTATCGACGCAACCAGTGGGCGGGGCGGCTCGCCGACCCGGCCACGCGCCGGTGGGTACTCGACAGCCCGGCGAACAACGCCATGGCTCACTTCCTCCACAACCTCCTCTACCTCGGGGGGGGCCAGGTCCACCTGAGCGCACATCCGCGCACCGTGCAGGCGGAACTGTACCGGGCCTATCCGATCGAGTCCTGCGATACGGCGGCCTGCCGCGTGCTGACGGACTCCGGCCTCGAGGTGCTATTCTACGCTTCGCACGTGTCCGAGGCCGCCATCGAACCTCGGTTCACTCTCACCTTCGAAGCCGCCTCCGTCACCTTCGGCGGCGACACACGGACGATCATCGCCCGCGACGCGGCGGGCCGCTCGAAGGACTACGGCGCGCCGGACGACAGCCCGCAGTTCCAGAAACTGTTCGACGCGATCGACACGGTGCGCTCGCCGAGACCCGTCGTATGCGGGCCCGAGGCGGCGGCGGCCCAGACGCTGGTCGTCAACGGCACGCACGAATCGGTCGGCGAACCGCGGAGATTCCCAGATGCTCACGTCCGCGTGGACGACGATGCGGGGAGACGGTGGGTGCGGGGCCTCGGCGACGTGCTCTTGCAGTGCTACGACCGAGGCATGCTCCCGGCCGAAGCGAACGCCGAGTGGGCGCGCTCCGGCGAACAGATCGATCTCGACGGCTACGACCACTACCCGCTGGGAGGGCGCAGGGGTTCGGACGGGAGGGCCCGATGACCGCCCGTGAGCTGGTTCGGCGATCGCTGGAATGCGCGTCGCCGCCTTCCGTGCCGAGGCAGGCCTGGGTACTGCCGTGGGCCGAGGAGCACTTCCCCGCCGACGTCAGGCGGCTGCGATCGGAGTTCCCCGACGACATCGTGACCGCGCCAGGACTCTATCGCGAGAAACTGCCGGTGGTCGGTGAGCGCTACAAGAAGGGGATCTACGTCGACGAGTGGGGATGCCGGTTCGACAACATCCACGGCGGAGTGATCGGCATCGTGCGGGAGCCGCTGATCCGGGACTGGCGCGACCTCGAGCGGTTCCGCACGCCGGCCTGTACGCTGGCCGTCGACCGCGACGCGGTCAACGCGTTCTGCGCCGGCACCGATCAGTTCGTGCTCGCCGGCACGCTCGTCCGGCCCTTCGAGCGGTTGTGTTTCCTGCGAACCATGGAGCAGGCGCTGGTGGACCTGTTCACGCGCCCGCCGGAGTTCGTGGAACTGCTCGGCCGGCTGCATCGCCACTACATGGCGGAGGCCGAAGCGTGGGCGGCCACCAGCGTCGATGCCATCGTCATCATGGACGACTGGGGCGCGCAGGACCGCATGATGGTGTCGCCGGCGACCTGGCGCGAGGTGTTCAAGTCCATTTACCGGGACTACTGCGAGATCGCGCGCCGCGCAGGCAAGTTCGTCTTCATGCACTCGGATGGCTGGATCCTCGACATCCTGCCCGATCTCATCGAGGTCGGGGTCCAGGCCCTCAACAGCCAGATCTCGTGCATGGGAGCGGCCGCGCTCGGACGCTTTCGGGGTCAGATCACGTTCTGGGGCGAGATCGACCGGCAAGTGGTGCTGTCCTTCGGCTCGCTGGAGGATGTCCGGCGGGCGGTGTACGAGGTGCGAGAGCATTTGTACTCGAATGGCGGCGTGGTCGCTCAGTGCGAGTTCGGCCCGGGCGCGATCCCGGACAACGTCTTCGAGGTGTTCCGCTGCTGGAAGGCACTGGACGGAAAGAGGTGAGGCATGCGTAGCGTCCTGAAGGTCCTGGTGGTGTGTGGTCTCCTGCCCGCGGCTGGCTCGGTGCTGTGGGGCCTCCATGCACAGACGCCAGCCGGTCCCGGGCCTGCCGCGGCCTCCGCACGACAGGCGAAACCGACGCCCGGCGCAGCGACCCGGGCGGCGGCGGCGCCCGGTGTCACGTATACCCGCGCCGACTACCTGGCCTACGCGCGCGCGTCGGCCGACTACACCTGGGACCACCGGGAAGAGATCCTCACGCGCTGGCGCGACACCTTCGACCCCGCGAGTCCGTTCGGGTACCGCGCGCCTGGAGGGCTGCTGGACCTGGCGTCAATCTACGCGGCGCTGTTCGAACTCGAACGCAACCCGGTCTACGCCCAGCGCACCAGGCAGGTGCTGCTCACGTACGGCGATTACCGTTCGCAGTACCCCGATTCGGCCGCGAAGTCGCGGCCGGACTACTCCAACGGTGTGCCCGGCCTCCCCGACTTCTTCGTCGTCATGCGGTACCTCCGCGCCTACGACACGCTCCACCGGCTCGGCCAGCTGACGCCCGCCGAAGCCGACCGGATCGAGGCGCTGGCCGCCCACAGCATCGACTACCTGCTCCAGACGTCGGAGTGGGGCGCCATGAACCGCGCGATGCTGCGGGCGGAGACGCTCGCGTGGGCGGTTCGAGCGATGCCGAAGCAGCCGCACGCGGCTCGCTGGGAGTTGCAGCGCCGCGCCCTGGGCGACGACAACTGGGGGAACTGGGAGATCGAAGACGCGACGATCTACCACGGCGTCTGGCTCTATTCGCTGCTCGGATATGCCGACGCCGTCGGGAAGACCGCGGACCTCTTCCGGACCCCCGAGGTGTTCTACTACGCGCAGTACTTCCTGAACCTGATGTCGCCGGCCGACGCCGTGCCGGATTTCGGCGACGCGCAATGGCCGCAGAACTGGCAGCACTTCCTGGTGTTCTTCGAAACGGCCGCCGCCCGCCTGAACGACCCCGAACTGAAATGGGCGGCCCAGCGAATTGCCGCCCGGTTCGTCGATCTGAGGAACCCCACCAGCGCCGGCCTGGGCTGCTTCCTGCTCGACGCGTACCGTTGGGGCCGCGACGACATCGCGCCGCGCGCGCCCGCGAACCTGAGCGGCGAGGTCATGGAGGACGTGCAGGGCAAGAAGGTGGTGTTCCGGAACGGGTGGAAGCCCGACTCGACTTACATGCTGCTGACGTATCGTGACGAGGGCGACGGCGGGATGAACTTCCGCGACTACCTCCGCGACAGCATCCCGGTCGAGGAGGAGAAGATGACCCACGGCCACGCCGACGAGAACAGCATCCCGATGCTGATGAGCGGCGGCTCCCTGCTGCTGCACGACGGCGGCTACCGGGACTACATGCCGAGCGGCCCGTACGGCGCGTATCGCCAGGACTATTTCCACAACCGCCTGTGCGTGCGGCCGGAGAAGATCTACATGGGGCAGAAGGAGGGCGAAGAGCGCTACAGCCAGCGGGGACCGATCGCCGGTCAGCCCGTGCTCGAGTTCCTCCGCAACGCCGGCTCGTATCGGCCGGTCCGCACCCGCAAGGTCGATTTCCTCTCGCAGCCGGAGTTCGACTACTCGCGCACCCGGCTGCTGGACGACGGGTGGGGCTATGACGCGGACCGCGTCGTCGTCTACCTCAAAGACCCCGAGATGTTCGTCGTCTTCGACGTGTTCAAGTCGAGGACCGACGAGTACTTCACACTGGCCAACCTCTGGCACAGCCGGGAGGTGGTCGCGCGCGGGGACCATTGGTACGACACCTCCTACGACGTCGTGGGCGCCGAGAAGTTCCCGGACACGAAACGCCTGCTCGTCGTCTTCCCACAGAGCCACTTCCGGCTCGAGGGCGTCGAACCGCAGAAGCGGCACTACCAGGACGAGCAGGCGATCTACCAGGCCGTCGCCCGTCATTTCGAGCCGACGCAGACCGAAGGCCTGGTGACCGTGCTGATTCCTCATGCGAAGGACGTCGCGCCGGCCGAACTGGCGCGCCGGATCTCGCTGGTCGAAACGGTCCCGACCTCCGCGGGGCTTGCGGTGCAGATCGAATCCGGCGGCCGGCGCATCACGGTCGGCGCGAAACAGGATCTGCGACTCGACATCGCGCGCGACCACAGGCGTCCGCGATACCTGTTCGAGAAGGGCAAGATCGGCTACGGCGCCGTTCAGACCGACGGCGACCTCGTCTTCCTGTCGGAGGAGCGCGACCAGCTCACCTACAGCATCGTGAACATGACCCGGGCCCAGCGCGGCGAGCAAGTGCTCTTTCAGAACGGAATGTCGTTCCACGGCCTCCCGTTCGACGCCTCGACCGACACGAGCGGCGTGGACAAGGTGCGCTACTGGCGTGACACGGTGACGATCGATGCGCGAACGAAGTGAGGTCTCGATCCGAACCGGCCGGCCGGAATTCGACCTCCTGTATCGCGCCGTCCGGTCGTTCCTGGAGCAAGACCAGCTCGATCTGATGATCGACGGCCAGGCCGTTCACGGGTACCGCACCCCGGACGCCCGGTCGATCTGGATTCGCGACCACAGCGACATGATCCGCGGGTTCCGCTACTTCGACCCGGATCTCACGAGCGCCATCCAGCACTTTGCCGACACCCAGGCCGCCAGCGGCCGGGTGTTCGACTATTTCACCACCTTCCCGGAAAAACTCCCGAGCGAGCGCGAGAACTGGACGAAGTATGTGCGAGTCCCCGTCGAGGCGGACGTCGAGTACCGCTTCGTCAAGGCCGCCTACCTGGCCTGGCAGGCAGGCGGAGACGACGCCTGGATCCGCGGGGTGATGCCGAACCTCGAGCGGGCGATGGCCTACATCCTGAACCATCGGTGGTATTGGGACGAGGCGCACGGCCTCGTGAAACGGCCGTACACGATCGACACCTGGGACTTTGCCTACACGGCCGGGCGGCACGACTGGCTGCAGTTCCAGATCACCGACGACACCCATTGGGGCCTGATGCACGGCGACAACAGCGGCTACTACGAGGCGTTCCGCCTGCTGGCCCGGTTGTACCGCCGAATGGGTGACACGAGGCGCGCGTCCAGCTGGGATGCCCGCGCGGCGACCCTCCGGGCGAATCTCAATCGCGCGTGCTGGAACGGCCGCTTCTACACGCACTTCGTGAAGCTGACGCCGGTGACCATCCCAGGCGTCAACGAGGCGGCGCAGCTCAGCCTGAGCAACCCGATGGACATCAACCGCGGCGTGGCCGACCACGAGCAGGCGGTGTCGATCCTGCGCGAGTACCAGCGCCGCCGCGAGTCCACCGGCGCATTCGCCGAGTGGTTCGCCATCGACCCGCCGTTTCCCGATGGCATCTTCGGCGACGAGCGTCTCGTCGCCGGAGCCTACTGCAACGGCGGGATCATGCCGCTCGTCGGCGGAGAACTGGCCCGCGCGGCCTTCGAGCACGGGTTCGAGTCGTATGGCGTCGAAATTCTCGGGCAGTATCACCGCCTGATTTCGGCGAATGGCGAAACGTACCTCTGGTACTTCCCGGACGGAACCGCGAGCAGCGTCGCGACCAGCACGAGCCCCGAGGCGCTGCCGACGGACGGGTGGGGCTCGAGCGCCATGCTGTGGGCACTCGTCGAAGGGCTCGCCGGCGTCGTGGACGAGGGCTGCCTCTTCGACGCCGTCACCCTCTCGCCCCGCTGGCAGGCCGCCGGCATCGACGAGGCGGAGGTTTCGGTGAGCTACGCGGCATCCGGGCATGGCGTGAGCTACGGATATCGGGTCACGGGCGGTCGCATCGAGATCGAAGTCGAAGGGGCGCCGGCAGATGTGAAGTGCCACGTTCTTCTGCCGCCGGGCTCGCGGGTCCGCGCGGTGCGGCACGGGGCGAGCGAACTGCCGTTCCGCCTGGCGGCGATCGAGTCGAGTGGCTACGTCGATTTCGAAGCCCGCGTGGCCGGTCGCGCGGGCTTCATCATCTCACTTCAGTGATGGCGGATGCGATGATTGAGCGACGCGAATTCCTGGCCGGCCTTGGCGCGGCGGCCGGTGCGATCGTGGTGGGGCCCGACCCGGCCAGCGCGACCACTCCGGGCCGGACGTCGGCGCCCGCGCAGCGGTCACCCGACCCGTGGAGGGACCTCCGGTCGCAGTTCCAGCTCCCGGCCGACTACGCGTACTTCAACACGGCTGGACTCGGGGCCTCGCCGCGGGCGGTCAGCGACCGCGTGAAGTCGGCGATGGACCGCGAGGAAGAGTCGCCGAGCCCCGGCCACAGCGAGGACGACTGGATGCGCATTCGGGGCAAGTGCGCGTCGCTGCTCGGCCCTGGCTGCTCGGCCGGCGAGATCGCCCTGGTCAGCACGGCCACCGAGGGCATCAACATCATCCTCAACGGCCTGGCCCTGAAGGCCGGGGATGAGATCATCACCTCGTCGCACGAGCACGTCGCGCTCGCGATCCCGCTGCTGCACAAGATGAAGACCTCGGGCATCGTCCTGCGGACGTTCGAGCCCGATCTCCGGTCCGCGGCCGGCACACTCCAGCGCGTGCGCGACCTCGTCGCCGCGCGAACACGCCTGATCTTCGCCAGTCACGTCACGTGCACGACGGGCCAGGTCCTGCCGATCGTCGAGATCGGCCGCCTCGCCGCCGAACGGCAGATCTGGTTCGCGCTCGACGGCGCGCAATCGCTGGCGCAGTTTCCGATCGACCTCGCGGCAACGGGCGCTCACTGCTATACCGCGAGCTGCCACAAGTGGCTCATGGGCCCCAAGCGGACCGGCGTGCTGTACGTCAGACGTGACCGTCTGGCCGGACTGTCGTCGGTCGTGGTCGGCGCGTACTCGGACCAGGCGAACTCACTCGCCGATCGGCAACTGACGCTCCGCGCGGACGCACAGCGGTTCGAGTACGGGACACAGAACGACGCGCTGGTGTACGGCGTCGAAGCTGCCGTGGACTTCGTGACCGCCCTCGGGCTGCCACGGGTCTGGGAACACAATCGCACGCTCGCCGAGCGGTTTCGGTCCTCGCTCCTGGCAGAGAAGGCGGTGGAGCTCCTCTCTCCGGACGATCCCGCCTGCCGATCGGCTATCGTCACGTTCCGGCTGGCTGGGCGCGACAACCGGCAGGTCGCCTCGGCGCTGACCGGGCGCCGACTGCGGGTGCGCAGCGTCACGGAGGCCGGCCTCGATGCCGTCCGCGCGTCCTTCCACGTCTGCAACACCGACGCGGAAGTCCAGGCGCTCTCGTCCGCGGTCGCCGCGCTGAGCGCCGCCGAACCACGGACCGCGGTCGACTGCGCGGGAGGTTCCTAATCGAACCGGCACGAGAGAAGCGGACGCGGACCGCGCCACGTCTGCCGCCTTACGAGCCGGCGAACTCATCGCAGGGCCATCGTCACTGCCCGGCAGGGCTGAAGCCCTGCTCCACCGTGGGCCGTTGACCGGCCGGCGGCGAGGTCGGTCTAGAATCTTACGCAGACAGCCCACCAGGAAGCAGGACACCATGACGTTCGGCCAGGCATTCTCGCGGGTTCGCGAAATCAGGATCGACGACGGGGCGCCGCTCGTATGTAGCACGGTCGCCGAAGAACTGCGCCGCAGAAACGGCGCCGCGATCGTCGTCGGACCCGCCGACCACGCACTCCGAGCGGGCGTCTTCCACGTCACGACCGCCGACGGGGCGAATGGGTCACCGGCCCACGACGGTCCTGGCGAAGTGCAGCTGGCGCTCACCGCGGATGGGTCCGGCCGGCTGGAGTCCCCGACGCCCTACGGGCTGTTCGGAGCGGCCCTGTACATCCTGGACGTCCTCGCCGATCGCCCCCTGCCCGTTGGCGACAAGAGGCTCACGCTCCGTCCGACGTTCGAGTGGAACCGTTCCTGCTACGACATCTTCCTCACGCAGGAGGCCCGCATTCAGCACGGGCTGGTCCCGGACACTTATGTGCGGCAGCTCGCCGCGTCGGGGTTCACGCACATCGAGGTGAACGGCCTCGGCTTTCCGATGGCGCTCGAGACGGGGCCGAAGGGCGAGGTGTACCCGATGTTCTACACCTACTGCCCCGCGCTCGATCAGTTCGTGGACTCGGAGCTGAACCGGGGGCTCTATCCCTCCTACTACCTGTCGGCCAACCTGGCATTTCTCAAGCGGAACGCGGCGCTGGCCCGGAAATACGGCCTGGTCCCGGGCCTGCTGTGCTTCGAGCCCCGCTCGGTCCCCGAGGAGTTCTTCGCCAGGTACCCGATGCTGCGCGGCGCCCGCGTAGATCACCCCTTCCGTTCGTTCAAGCCGCGCTACACGATGACGATCGCGCACCCCGTGGTCCGCGATCACTACGCGGAAATGGTCCGGAAGCTCCTCGCGGAAGTTCCGGACCTCGGATTCCTCACGGTCTGGACGAACGACAGTGGATCGGGCTTCGAGCACACCGCGTCGCTCTACGTTGGGCGCAACGGCGGCCCGTACATGATCCGCGAGTGGCGCGACCACCAGGAGATCGCGCGCGTGGCCGGCGAGCACGCGCTGCTCTTCTTCCGAACGCTTCGGGACGCGGGCCGCACCGTGTCGCCGGGCTTCCGCGTAATCACCCGGCTCGAGTCGTTCATGGGCGAGCACGACACCCTTTGGAAAGGGCTTGGCGACGGCATCGAAGTCGAAACCACATCGCTCGTGGCCCGCGGCTGGCAGATGCCCTACACGCACCCGCGCTACCCCGACTCCCACTCTATCAACGGCGGCACCGTGTTTCAGCTGGGCTTCGACGACCGCGAGCGCGTGCTGATGGCCGACCTGCGCGAGCGAGGGGCGGCCGCGCACTTCTACACTGCGGTGGGGCCGCACCAAATGTTCGCCCCGCTCGTCGGCGTCCCGTATCCCACACTCACATACCAGCGCCTCGCCCTGCTCCACCGGAACGGCGTGCGCGAGTTGTCCCAGGTCGGCGGCACGTGTCCGCCCGAGCTGGTGCCGTTCAACGTGAACCACGAGATCCTTCGCCGCTTCCAGTTCGACCCCGGCATGGATATCGACGCCGAGGTGACGCGCGTGGCGCGCGCCTGGGCCGGTGAGGAGAACGCCGGGGCGCTCGTAGAGGCCTGGCGATGCGCGGAGGACGCGATTCTCGCGTTTCCCAATATCTGCACGCTCTACTCGACCATCGGGTTCGCGTGGTATCGGCTCTGGGCCCGCCCGTTCGTGCCCGATATCGAGGCGATTCCTGCGGAGGAGCGCCGTTACTACGAGCGCTTCATGTGCACGACTCCCCACAATCCGAACAACGTGGACCTCGCCCGCGACGTCCTGTTCCGCCTCGTCGAGCCCACGCAGGCGCGCAGGGACGTGGAACGGATGGATGCGCACGTCTGGCCGTCGCTCGACGCGGCCATCGCCAGGCTCGAGAACCTGGCTGCTTCAGCCTCCGGGGCGTCAGAGTCAGATGTCATCGCTGACCAGCGCGTCCGCCTGAAGGCGCTTCGGTGCTGGCTCGAAACCCAGCGGAACCTCGCCGCGTGGGTCGCGACAGTCTACGGATGGCTGGAGGCGGCCACCGACGACCAGCGCGCCCACCATCGCGCCGGCCTGGCCGACGCCATCCGCCGCGAAATGGAGAACAGTCGCCAGCTCATGGCGCTCGTCGACAGCCCGGTGGAGTTCATGGCGACGACCGACCTCGGCGAGACGCCGCTCATCCACGGCCGCAATCTCAAGACGCTGCTCGCCAGGAGGCTGGCGCTGATGGAGCGCCACAAAGACGACGACCCCTTCATCGATCACGATTACATGATGCGGATGGCGGGCAAGGTGCTGGGGTGAGTTGGACGTCCCGCAGACGGATGCTCGCCGCGCTCGACCGGCGCGTTCCCGATCGCCTCCCGGTGACGACACACCACCTGATGCCGTCGTACCTCCGGAAGGCCGGCTGCGACACGGAGGTGGCGTTCTTCGACCGCTTCGGTCTCGATGCCATTCACTGGACCACGCCGCTCCGCCGTCCGCTCGAGGCCGGCGGCCCGGGATGGCGTCTCGAAGAAGAGGCCGTCCCGCATCCGGCCCACCGCACCACGCGGTACCGCTTCGTGACATTGCGCGGGTCTGTGACCACGCTCCTGCAGGACGATGGGCGGTCAACGTGGGTACGGGAGCGACTGCTCGAAGACAAGCACGACATCGAGATCCTCGAGGCGATCGCGCTGGAGCCCTCGTGCGATCTCGCAGCCGTCGCCTCCGCATCGGAGGCGTGGGGCGATCGGGGCATCGTCCGCGGCGCGGTTCCGGGATTCCCCGTGTACGGACAGCCAGGCTGCTGGCAGGATGCCGCGGTGCTGTTCGGGATCGAGCCCCTCATCCTCGCGACGTTCGACGATCCAGGGTGGGTCTCATCCCTGCTCTCTATCCTCCAGCGGCCGAAGCTCGCGTTCCTGCGGTCCGCCAGGGGCGCGGCGTTCGACCTCGTCGAGCTTGGCGGCGGCGACGCATCGTCCACGGTGATTTCACCCTCGATCTTCGATCGGTTCGTCGCCCCCTTCGACCAGCCGCTGATCGCCGCCGCGCACGACGCCGGCCTCCGGACCGTCTACCACACCTGCGGCGGGATGATGCCGCTCCTCGAACGCATCGCGGACATGGGCCCGGACGCGATGGAGACGTTCACGCCGCCGGCGATGGGCGGCGACACCAGGATGGCGGAAGCCAAGCGGCGGGTCGGCGCCCGCGTCTGTATGATCGGCGGATTCGACCAGGTGAACGACTTCACCGGATGTCCACCCGGACAAACGCGGCGCGCCGTGCGCCGGCTCTTCGAGGAAGCGGGCGGCGGCGGCGGCTACATCCTGGCCCCCTCGGACCACTTCTTCGAGGCCGACGACGTGCTGATCCGTGCGTTTGCTGATGAGGCGCACCAGTGCGTGTATTCCACGAAGCAGATATAATCCGGCGAATCGTCGCCCGCCTGTCGCGGTGCCCGCTGTCGAGGACCGAGTGATGAATGGTCGTCGTTTCTTCCCGATCCTGCTCCTGCTCTTCGTCGGCAGCGGTTGTGCCGCGCTGGTCTACGAAGTGGTCTGGTTCCAGTTGCTCCAGTTGGTGATTGGCGTGTCAGCGGTGTCTCTGGGCGTCCTGCTCGGGACGTTCATGGGCGGCCTGTTCCTTGGCAGCCTGTTGTACCCGCGCGTCGTACCCGCCACCCGGCACCCGCTCCGGGTCTACGCGGTGATCGAGCTGGCGATCGGCGCGATCGGGCTGCTGGTGCTGGTCGTGGTGCCGCTCGTCGGCGGCGTCTACACGGCGTGGGCCGGCCCCGGGCTGGCAGGCCTGCTGCTGCGGGCAGCGGCGGCCGGCATCTGCCTGCTCCCGCCGACCGTGCTGATGGGGGCGACACTGCCCGCGCTGTCCCGGTGGGCGGAATCGACCGCCAAAGGCATGTCGTGGCTCGGGTTCTTCTACGCGAGCAACACGGTGGGCGCCGTTCTCGGAAGCCTGCTCGCCGGCTTCTACCTGCTTCGCGTCTACGACATGCCGACGGCCACCTTCGTCGCGGTCGGCCTGAACGCGATCGTGGCCGTCGCGGCACTGATCCTCGCGTTCGTCGCTCCCCATCGGGCGGCGGCCACGACCACAGCCGCGGCCGAACCGGTGCCCGGGACGTCGGCCATCTACATCGCGACCGCGCTGTCCGGCCTGACGGCCCTGGCGGCAGAGGTGGTGTGGACCCGCCTGCTGTCGCTGCTGATCGGCGGCACGACCTACACCTTCTCGCTCATCCTGGCGGCGTTTCTTGTCGGGATCGGGGTCGGCAGCGCCGCGGGTGCGGCCTTCGCGAGAAACGCGAGGCATGCCAGGGTGGCGCTCGGCTGGTGCCAGGCCCTGCTCTGCCTCGGCATTGCCTGGACTGCCTATACCCTCTCAGCCTCGCTTCCGTTCTGGCCCATCGATCCGTCGCTCGCAGACAATCCCTGGTTCAACTTCCAGATCGACTTCGTCCGATGCCTCTGGGCGCTCCTGCCGGCGACGCTGCTGTGGGGCGCCAGCTTCCCGCTCGCGCTCTCCGCGCTTGTCTCGGAAGGACACGATCCCGCGCGGCTCGTCGGACGCGTGTATGCCGCCAACACCGTGGGCGCCATCATAGGAGCGCTGGGCGCGAGCCTCGTGCTCGTGGCGGCCATTGGCAGCCAGCACACCCAGCAGTTGCTGATTCTCCTGTGCGGCGTCTCGGCGCTCGTCGTTCTCGAACCCGTTGCGGGTGCGGTCACGGCGAAAGGCCCGTGGCTGCGCTTCGCCGTGGTCGTCGTGTTGATCATGGGCGGGTGCGGCACGCTCATGACGCGCGCCGTGCCTCCCGTCCCGGGCCTGCTGGTCGCGTACGGCCGGTTCACCGCGACGAAGTCCGGGCAGGGCGAGGTGCTCTACATGGGTGAAGGGCTGAGTTCCTCGGTAGCCGTCACCCGCCTCGCGAACGGGACGCTGAGCTATCACAACGCCGGTAAGGTCCAGGCGTCGAGCGACCCGGAGGACATGCGGCTGCAGCGGATGCTGGGGCACTTCACGACGCTGGTGCCTGCGCACCCGAAGTCGGTCCTCGTCATCGGATGCGGAGCCGGCGTGACGGCAGGCGCCGTGTCGGTCGATCCAACGGTCGAGAAGGTGACCATCGCCGAGATCGAACCGCTCGTCGTGCGCACGGTGTCCACGTACTTCAGCCGGTATAACCACAACGTCATCCGCAATCCGAAGGTTCAGATCCAGCTGGACGACGCGCGGCACTTCCTGGTGACGACGAAGCAGAAATTCGACGCGGTCACGTCGGATCCGCTCGACCCCTGGGTGAAGGGCGCGGCGATGCTCTACACCAAGGAGTTCTTCGAGCTGGTGAAGCGCCACCTGAACCCGGGCGGGGCGGTCACGCTCTTCGTCCAGCTCTATCAGAGCAACGAAGAGGCGGTGAAGAGCGAGATCGGGACGTTCTTCGAGGCGTTTCCGAACGGCGTCGTGTTCGCGAACACGGTCAACAACTCCGGCTACGACCTCGTCCTGCTGGGCCAGGTGGAGCCGACGACGATCGACCTCGACGAGTGGCAGGCGCGGCTGCAGCGGCCCGAGTACCAGGTCATCGCGCAGTCGCTGCGCGAGATCGGGTTTCCGACGGTGATCGACCTGCTGGCGACGTACGCCGGCCGCGCGTCGGACCTCGGCGGGTGGCTCAAGGACGCCTCGATCAACCGCGACCGGAACCTGCGGCTCCAGTACCTGGCCGGGATGGGTTTCAATCTCCGCCAGAGCGGCACGATCTACAACAACATGGTGGCCTACCGCCGCCCGCCCGTCGGCCTCTTCTTCGGCTCGGAGCCGCTGAAGGCCGCGCTGTGGGAGACGATCGAGAATCCGCCCATCAGGTAGATCGAGGCTGAACGCTCGCGGCTCGCGGCTCACGGCTTACGGCTCAAGGGGAGCTCCACTATGACATTCCTGCGAACGGCTGCGGCCGTGGCCGCGGCGCTCTGGCTCTGGACCCTCGGGGTTCATACGCAGCAGCCGTCGGCGCCACCCAAACCCACTCTCTACCTGGTGTCGAACTCCCACCTGGACACCCAGTGGAACTGGACGGTGCAGGACTCGATCCGACAGCTCGTGCCGGCGACGTTCTACGACAACTTCACCCTGATCGATCGGTTCCCGGACTACGTGTTCAACTACGAAGGCGCGATCCACTACATGTGGTTCAAGGAGTACCACCAGGACGCCTGGGGTCGACTCCAGAAGTACGTGGCCGCCGGCCGCTGGCGGCTGTCCGGATCCTGGATCAACGCCGTGGACCCGAACGTGCCGTCTCCCGAGGCGCTGATGCGCCAGGCGCTCTACGGCAAGCGGTTCTTCCGCCAGGAGTTCGGCAAGGTCCCCCAGGACATCTATCTGCCCGACTGTTTCGGGTTCGGGTTCGCCCTTCCGTCGATCGGGGTCCATTCCGGGCTCAAGGCGTTCTCGACACAGAAGCTGTCGTGGGGCGCGGCCAAGCCGACGCCGTTCGCCGTCGGCGTCTGGAAGGGCCCGGACGGCTCGAGCCTGGTGGCGTCGCTCCGCGGCGGCGACTACGTCAAGGACGTCACCAGCGACATCTCCGTCGATCCCGCCTGGAACGCCGACCTCGTGACGATGGCGGGTGGTCGCAAGGTCGGGTTCCGGTATTACGGAGTCGGCGACCAGGGCGGGGCGCCCGATGCCGCGTCGGTCGAATGGGTCGAGAAGGCCATCAAGAACGGGCAGGGTGCCGTCGAGGTTCGCAACACCTCCGCCGACCAGCTCGCACTCGATCTGACTCCTGCAGAACGCGGATCGCTTCCGGTCTACGAGGGCGAACTGCTCCTCAAGACCCACGGCGTCGGGTGCTACACCTCACAGGCGGCGATGAAGGCCTTCAACCGCCGCAACGAGCAACTGGCCGACGCGGCCGAGCGCGCGAGCGTCGCCGCCGAATGGGTGGGCGGCCCTGCCTATCCTCGCGAGCGCCTGCGGACGGCGTGGACGCGATTCCTCTGGCACCAGTTCCACGACGACCTCACGGGGACGAGCATCCCGCAGGCGTATCAGTTCTCGTGGAACGACGAGCTGATCTCGCTGAATCAGTTCGCGTCGACGCTGACGGACGCGGTGAATGCCGTGGCCAGCGGGTTGGACACACGTCCTGCCGTCCGGGCCCCCGCCGCCGGCGCCGACAGCGCTTCGCTCGTGGTCTTCAATGCGCTGGGCATGAAACGGACCGACCCGGTGGAGGCGACCGTCCAGCTCGCCGGCGCGCCGCTGTCGAGGGTCCGGGTCATCGACACGGCGACGGGCCTTGACGTGCCGGCGCAGGTCACGTCCAGCAGCCCCGGATCCGCGACGATCCTGTTCCTCGCGGACGTGCCGCCGATTGGATTCAAGGTGTTCGAGGTCCGTCGGGCGGCGGCGCCTTCGGACCCCGGCCGCCTCAAGGTCACGCCCTCGTCGCTCGAGAACGGCCGTTACGTCGTCAAGATCGACGCGAACGGGGACGTCGGCTCGATTGTGGACAAGGAAGCCGGCACCGAACTGCTGAAGGCGCCGGCACGTCTCGAACTGTTCGACAACCCGTCGTTCCGCTGGCCGGCGTGGGAAATCCTCTGGGACACCGTGAGCAGGACGCCGCGCGAGTTCGCCGGCTCTCCCTCCGTCCGCATCGTCGAACGTGGACCGGCACGCGTCGCGCTCGAGGTGACGCGGAAAGTGGCCGGATCGACCATCGTGCAGCGGATTCGCCTGGCGGAAGGCGGCGACCGAGTCGAGTTCGACACCCGGGTGGACTGGCGGTCGCCGGGGACACTGCTGAAGGCCTCGTTCCCGTTCACGGCGTCGAATTCCACGGCCACTTACGACCTCGGACTAGGCACCTTCGAGCGGCCCAATTCGACGGCGGGCCTCTACGAGGTTCCCGCGCAGCAATGGGCCGACCTGACCGACGCCAGCGGACGATTCGGCGCGGCCGTTGTCAACGACTCGAAGTACGGCTGGGACAAGCCCGCGGACAACGTCCTCCGGCTGACGCTGATTCACACGCCGAAGCCCAACGAGAGCTACGTCTACCAGAGCAGCAACGACATCGGCCATCATCGCTTCACGTACGCCATCGCTGGCCACGTGGCCGGCTGGCGGGAAGGGCGCGTGCCTGCCCGAGCCGCGCGCGTGAACCAACCGCTCGTCGCCTTCCAGGCGCAGCCGCACCCCGGCGCCCTCGGCCGCAGTCTGGCCTTGATCGATTTGTCCGGCACGAACGACCAGGTCGCCGTTCGCGCGTTCAAGAAGGCCGAGGATTCCGACGAACTCATCGTCCGCGTGCAGGAGCTCTACGGCAAACCGACCGCGGATCTCGAAATCGCTCTGCCGACGGGCATCCTCCAGGCGCGCGAGGTCAACGCCGCCGAAGAACCGGTGGGCCCGGCACGTGTCACCGGGGGCAGGCTCGCGTTCAATCTGACCGCCTACCAGCCGCGGACCTTCGCGGTGACCCCTGGAGCGCCCGCGGCGCGCGTGGCCACGGTGGCGAGTGCGCCGCTCGAGCTTCCGTTCAACCTCGACGGGATCTCAACCGAGGCGAATCGAGCGGATGGCAACTTCGACGGTCGAGGCCGCACGTACCCGGCGGAACAGCTGCCCGAGTCGTTCTCGATCGGCGCCGTGGCGTTCCGGTTCGGACCGACGGCCCCGGCATCGGCGAACGTCGTGGCCGCCAGGGGCCAGCGGATCGCATTACCGGCAGGCGCGTTCAACAGGGTGTACGTCCTGGCGTCCGCCGTTGGAGGCGACGAGCGGTCGATGATCACGGTCGAACGTCGGGGCGCCGCCTCGGCACGGGTCCCGTTCGACATCCAGGAATGGACGGGCGCCATCGGCCAGTGGGACAGCCGGCTTCGGGACGACCGCATGATGCGCGAGGTGTTCGTGCCGAAGATGGAAGACCAGTCGTGGCTGCTCGAGACGATCGAGTCGCAGATGGTCGCGAAGTGGATCGCTCCGCCCAAGCCGGCCGCCAACGCGTCCGGTGCGGCGCCCGCGCCGCCGACAGCCCCTGCGGCGCCCGCGAAACCCGCTCAGCCACCCGCGCTCGCCCACGTGACCGGACTCGACTCGATTCGGCCCGGCTTCGTCAAGCGAGACGAGGTGGCGTGGGTCGCCACGCACCGGCATTCGCCGCAGGGCGACGAGCCATATATCTTCGCCTACCTCTTCATGTATGCGATCGACCTGCCGGAGGGCGCGACGGCTGTCATCCTGCCGGTGAACGACCGCATCCGCGTGTTCGCCATGACAGCCGCCAGCGAGCCGACGCGCAGGGTCCGCGCGGCGACCTTGCTCTACGCGCCCGACCTGGCCGCGGCCCCGGCGCCGGCGGCCCGGCGGTAGGGAGCCGTCGTCAGCGCGACACCCAGGTGTTGACGAACGAGGTGAAGTCGACGAGCCGCTGCTGGTTCTGCTCGACGAAAGGCGCAGCGCGGAGTGGAAAGGCCTTGGAGCCGTCTGGACGATACAGAATCCCGGGCATGACCGTCATCGTGTCCACCGGACTTCGGCGAGCGTACTGACGCCCGAGTTCCGCGAAGTCGCTGCCGGAGATGGAGAACCGGCGCGACCCGCGCCAAGCCAGATCCACGCGGACGAAATGGCGGTCCTTCTGCCTGTACGCAAACTGCAGGAACGCGCGGAGGACATCGACGCCGGTTGCGTCGCTGCGCGCTTCCTGCAGGTCGTACACCAGCACCGTCGGGTCCACGTACCAGCGCCAGTGCGCTCGCACCGTCATGCCGTGATTGCGGTCGTCGCGCTCGAGGACCTTGTTGACGGGGTCCTGGAAGAGCCCGTAGTTGAGCAGGAAGACGACCACCGGCAGGATGATCACGACGGGCCGGATCAGGCGAGTCTTCATCGGCGCCCCTCCGACCCGGACGACCAGGAATCCAGCTCGTCCCAGCGCGCATAGGCATTCAGCAGCTCGAGCTGCAGCTGCTCCAACCGGCCCAGCGTCGCCTTGATCGCGTCGGGAGACTCCTTGTAGAACTCGGACGCCGCCACCGCGCGATGCAGCTGTTCCTGTTCGGCCTCGAGGGCCTCGATGCGAGCGGGCAACTGGTCGAATTCGCGTTGGTCCATGTACGACAGGCGCCTGCGGCCCGGCATTCCGGGCGCGCCTGCCGCCGTGCCCGGCTCCGCCGCTGCCGGCGTCACGCGTTTCTCAGCCGGGACGGCGGCCTTCGCGACGCCAGCCGCGACGGCACGCCTGACCCTCACCCAATCCTCATACCCCCCGACATACTCGCGCACCCGGCCGTCGCCTTCGAACACCAGCGTGCTCGTCACGACGTTGTCGAGAAAGACACGGTCGTGACTGACGAGCAGCAGGGTGCCTGGCCACGCCACGAGCTGCGCCTCGAGCAGCTCGAGCGTCTCGAGATCCAGGTCGTTCGTTGGCTCGTCGAGGACGAGGACGTTGGCCGGACGCGTGAACAGGCGGGCGAGCAGCAACCGGTTCCGCTCGCCTCCTGAGAGCGCCTTCACGGGTGAACGGGCGCGCTCGGGCGGAAAGAGGAAATCGTGGAGGTAGCCATTCACGTGGCGAGGGCGGCCGGCGACCGTCACCACCTCGCTTCCGTCGCCGACCGTGTCGAACACCGTCCGCTCAGGGTCGAGCTGCTCGCGCTGCTGGTCGTAGTACGCCACCTGGACGTTTGCGCCAGGCCTGACTTCGCCGTCGTCCGGCGCCAGCTCACCGAGCAGCATTCGCAGCAGGGTGGTCTTCCCCGCCCCGTTCGGCCCGATCACACCGACGCGATCGCCGCGCATGATGCGCGTCGAGAACCCGCGCACGACGGGCTTCCCGCCGAACGACTTGGCCACTTCCTCCGCCTCGAATACCAGCCTGCCGGACGGGTCTGCGTGTTCGACCTGCAGCCGGACCGTGCCCACGTGCGCGCGCCTGGCCGCCCGTTCCTCGCGCATCTGCAGCAACGCACGCACCCGCCCTTCGTTCCGCGTCCGCCGGGCCCTGACGCCCTGGCGCAGCCAGACCTCTTCCTCCGCCAGCTTCTTGTCGAACTTCTCCTGCTGAATCGCCTCGTTCGCCAGCCACTCCTCCTTCTTCCGCAGGAACGCGGCGTAGTCGCCCGGCCACGATGTCAGGCGGCCGCGGTCCAGTTCGACGATGCGGGTGGACAGGCGCTGAAGAAAGGCCCGGTCGTGCGTCACGAAGAGCACCGCGCCCGGGAAGTCGGCGAGGTAGGTTTCCAGCCACGTGATGGCGTCGATGTCCAGGTGGTTCGTCGGCTCATCGAGCAGGAGCAGGTCCGGCTGCGACACCAGCGCACGCGCCAGCAGCACGCGCCGGCGCCACCCTCCAGACAGGGTGTCCACCATCGCGTCCGCGGGCAGGGCGAGATGCGACAGGACCTGCTCGACGCGCTGTTCGAGGCGCCAGCCGTCGCGCTCCTCGAGCTCGTGCTGCAGCCGGCCGAGCCGCTCCAACCTCTCGGGTGTGCTCCCTCCGGCGACCAGCAGCGCGGCGTGATGGTAGGCGGCCACCAGCTCGCTGAGATCGCCCAGCCCTTCGACGACGACGTCGAACACCGGGCGGGCGTCGGAGAGCGGCGCGTCCTGATCGAGGCGCGATGTCCGCACGCCGGCCTGTTTCCAGATCGTCCCGGAGTCGGGCGCCAGATCGCCGTTCACGATCTGCAGGAGCGTGGTCTTCCCCGTCCCGTTCCGCCCGATCACAGCCACCCGCTCCCCCGGCTCCACCTGCAGGCTGGCCTCGTCGAGCAGGGGGAGGTGACCGAAGGCGATCGACGCGCGGTCCACGGCGACGAGCGGCATCGTCCGACGCTATCACGATCTGGCGGCCGATCGAAAGACGCCTCCCTCACGACAAACGCAGGCAGCGACCCGCCGCGAGGCTTCGGGACCGCTCAGACCGAAGCGCTTGCGCCCGCGCCGGCTGCCGCTGCTTGCTGAGCGTCTCGGCGTTTCTTCTCGGCGGCAGGGGGGGCCTGCGAGGCGCCGGCCACGGTCACGATGCCCCACCCCAGGCCCGGCAGCTCGTTGCGCCATTGAATTGCGCCCGTCGCCGGGTCGAGTCGGTACAGCCGACCTCGGCAAGCCGCGAACAGATCGCCGTCTTGCAGGGTGACGTTGACGAAGTCTGCACCCTTCAAGTCCGTGCTCCACTGTGTCGTGCCAGTGGTGCGGTCGATGGCGAGCACGGTTCCTTTGATGCCAACGAAGATCGTGTCACTTCCGGATGCCATAGGATCCTCCAGAGGTCGTCCGCCAATCATGAGTCGCCGACGGCGAGTGCGCCGGTCAACGCCGCGCCTGGGTTCGGCCCGCGCTAGTCGTCACGCTGAGCCGCCGGGCCCTCGGCGCAGACTTCGGGTGCGGAGCCAGAGCCGCACCAGGGCGCCGAGGCAAGAGGACAGGATGACCCAATTCAGCAGAATGTCGATCCCGAACACCGACACGACCCTGGTCTCCGTCCCAATGACGCTGCCGACGACCGCAGCGCCCAGGAGGAGACACCAGGTACGAGCGGCCGCCGGCACGGTCCACCGCCGGGCGACGAACCAGCCAGCTGCGCCGAAGAAACCGAGCGTGATCAGTTTGCCGAGCGCAACACCATCCATGGTCGCTCCTGAACTTCCGTCTCACGTCTCGTGACCTTCACGGAAGAATGAAGACTCTCCACAAGCGTGGAATGGCGGTCGCGAGCAGAAAGACACCGAGAGCCGAGAGCACAAGTGCCGAGGCGGCGACGAGTCTGCGCTGCATCCGATCTCCGGCCAGCCGGACGGCTCCAACCGAGAACACGAAGGCCGCCAGACTCGCAACCATGGTCCCGTAGAAGGCCAACACGAGTGCGACGGCGCTCGCTGGCTCGTCCCGCCACGCGGCGACAACCGACGGCCCCAGCACCAGTGCCCAACCGAGATACGGATTCGGGTTGAGAATGTTCACCAGCGCCGCCTCGAACAGCGTACGTGGCGCCGAGCCTCCACGCTGCTCCGCGGCGGGAGCACGCTGCTGCCTGAGCGCCGTCCACCCGAGGTAAAGGAGGAGGCCACCTCCCCCGGCTCGCAGCAGCTGTTGCACCAAGTTCGACAACTGGCCGAGCAATAACAGAACCATGACGGCAATCGGGCCGTCGCTGAGAAGAGGAGACAGGCACGCGGGGAGCGTGCGCTTCCAGCCGTAGGCAACCACGCGGGTGAAGAGGAAGGCCTGCAGCGGGCCCGGCTGCACCGCCGCGCCCAAGGCGAAGCCTCCGCCCACGAGCACGTTCTGGAGGACTCCCGACATGCGCCCCCTTTGGGACTTTCAGGCCGACCGTCCACCTGATCTTCCGAACGAACGACCCAGGCGCTGCGCTCGGCTTCGAACCCCGACCCTATTGGATCGCCTCCAGGCTGGTGAACACCTGCATCAGTTTCGTTATCGTGAGGATGTCGGGAAACGTCCCGCGCACGACGTGCGCGTCCACGCGGGTGATGCCGGGAACGTACGCGGCACGTTCGGCGTCGGGCGTGAACTTGAAACCGACCTCGAGGGTGATGGGCGACGCGAGGACGTAGGGCGACGGTTGCGCCGTCTTCCGGATGGCGCGGGTGACGCCTTCGGCGATCAGCTGGCGGCCGCGCGCAGGCGTGACGGTCATCGCCGAGTGGAACCCGAACGGCTCCTTGACCACCACGCCTTCCACCTGCGGCAGCGTCTTCTGCAGCTCGTTGACCGCCACTCGGTCTCCGGAGACGAACAGGATGGGCACGCCGAAGTGCCCGGCGATCGCCGCGTTGAAGACGGCCTCCATCACATAGTTGCCGTTCAACTTGATGCCGAGCAGCCTGGCGCTGGAGATGGTGTGGCTGCGCACCGCGTCCACGCTCCACTCGCTCGCGTGGTAGCCAATCAACAGCACGCCGTCGAACGACTTGTCGATCCCCTGCATCATCTCCAGCGGCCGCGGAAACCCGCGCACGACCCGCACGTCGTCGGGCAGCTTGTCGATCAGGATGTTCTGCGCGTTGCCGTGCGCATCGCAGACGACGAAGTCGGTGACGCCAGCCGCCCGCGCCGCGTCGATCGCCGCCCGCACCTCGCCGGTCACCCACTCACGCGCCTGGCCGTACTCGAACCCGGAGGGTCCGAGCTGCGCGGGCTGGACGACGCCCGTCACGCCCTCGAGATCCACCGAGATGAACAGTTTCTTGATCGGGCGAGGAACCTGCGCGTGAACGGGCAACGCAAGTGCCGCAACGAGGCAGGCGGTCACGCCAGGGACGAACGAACGGAAACCAGGTTTACGCATATGCTCCTCTATTTCCTGGCCCCGCCGGCCAGCTTGTGCATCTCGCTCCCTGCGAGGAGCAGCGCGCCGGTGCCGTAGACCTCGGTCGTGTCCGCGCTGGTCGCTCCCGGCTTGTCACCGATCCGCTGCACCCAGCCGAGCATGCCGTCGGCCTGTACCGCCTTGACCATCGCGCCCCACCCTCGTCGGACGACGGGCTCGAACGTCGCGCGATCTAGTATGCCGCGATTGACTCCCCAGGCCAGCGCGTAGACGAAGAATCCCGTGCCGCTCGTCTCCGGATTCGGCAGGCTGGTGGCGTCGAGCAAGCTCGACCGCCAGTAGCCGTCGGCGCCCTGGACCGCGGCCACCCTGGCCGCCATCTCGCGGTAGAGCGTCACATACCTCGGACGGTCCGGGTAATCCGCGGGCATGTCGTCGAGGACGCGAGCGAGGCCCGCGATCACCCACCCGTTGCCGCGGCTCCAGAAAACCTTCTTGCCGTTCGGCTCGCGCGATTCGAAGTACCGGCTGTCACGGAAGTACAGGTGCTCGTCCTTGTCGTAGAGGTACTCCGTGGTTTTCCACCACAGACGGTTCGCCAGATCCAGGTAGCGCCTGTCGCCGGTCGCCGCCGTCATCGCGGACATCGCGGGCGGTCCCATGAAGAGCGCGTCGCACCAGGCCAGTTCCCGAGTCTCGATGGCATTGCCCCAGACCAGGGGCTCGTCGTATTTCCTCGAGGCCAGGAACGTGAAGAGCGCCGTTGCGGGCACCAGCATCTTCGGATCCCTGGCCACCTGGTACAACTGCGCGTAGGTTGCGATCACCGCGTAGTCGTCCGCATGACCCGGTCGCAACCCTGGCCGCCACTGGTTCTTCTCCCCCATGGAACGTATCGCCGCGAAGTACTTTCCGTCATCGCTCACCTTCGTCAGGGCCATCATGCCGGTGTAGAACGCGGCCTGTGTCCAGTCCCACGGGTCGTGCGCCGACGGATGGGACAACTGCCAGTCGGCGGCGGCCGTCATCACGCGGAGGATCGCCCGGGGCTCCACGTCGCCGCTGAAGGCCGCACCGGGCTGCGCCGCCGGCGGGGCACCTGCCTGCGCGAATGCCGAGGAGGAGGCGAGCAGGACAACTACAACCAGAGCCGCACCGGACGCCGCGATTCGTTTCATGTCTCCTCCGATCACGTTTACCTGGGCAGTAATCCTCGCACGGTCATCCATTCGGCGCAACGCGTTGGCCAGTCGGAGATGGGGCCGTGGCCGGTTTCGAGGCCAACGCCGTGCGCGCCGTCCTGGTAGACGTGAAGTTCTGCCGGCACCCCTTCCCTGCGGAGCGCGGTGTAGAACAACACGCTGTTCTCGGGCGGCACGGCCTGGTCCGTCCCGCCGTGGACGAGAAAAGTCGGCGGCGTCCGCCGTGTGACTTGCAGGTTCGTAGACAGATGATCGATCAACGCCGGCGACGCATTGGCGCCGAGCAGGCTCTCGCGAGACCCTGCGTGCGCAAACGGCCCGCCCATCGAGATCACCGGGTAGACCAGAACCAGAAAGTCCGGGCGCGCGCTGACGCGGTCGAGCTCGGCTCCGGTCCGGCCCTCCGGCGAATCGAACAGCGTCCCCGCTGAGGAAGCGAGGTGACCGCCCGCGGAGAATCCGATGACGCCAATCCGGTCGGGGGCGATCTTCCACCGCTGCGCCTGCGATCGGAGCAGCCGGACCGAGCGAAGGGCGTCGCGGAGCGGCGCGGGGTGGCCGTACTCCTGCATACGGTATCTGAGGACGAAGGCCGAAATGCCGAGCGAGTTGAGCCACGCGGCAACGGCCGTCCCTTCCTTGTCGATCGCCAGCCTCCGATACGCGCCCCCCGGACAGATGATCACGGCGGTGCCGTTTCTCAGAGCTTCGGGCGCGAGGTAAGCCGTCAATGTCGGCGTGTGTACGTTGCTCACCCGTGCATCGACCTCGACCTCCGGGCCGGCGTTCGGGAGCAGGCCGGGGACCCCTTCCGGCCAGATGGGAATGACCTCGGCTCGCGGCGCGTGGTCGGACGACCGCGCCGATTGGCCGGAGGTCGGCGTGGATTGTGAAACCGGCATCGTCGTCGGCGCGAGGAGGACGACGCCGGCTGCCAGGAGGAAGCAAAGACGCACAGCGGCCTCCGGGAAAGAAGGCTCCCGCCTTCGCCCGCGCGCGGGCCCGCGTGAGCTACGGCGTGGTCCCGCCGTAGCGCAGCGCGCGAAGGCGGGCAGGTTTCATCCGACGAACGGCGCCAGGTGCCGGCGGAAGTGAGATTCCAGGTATCCGGCGTAGACGTCCGGGCACGCGTCCAGCACGGCCATGAATCGATCGTAGAACCGGCGGGTTCCGTCCTCGCACCTCGCCGTGAGGACCGATCCGAAGGTCACGTGGAGGACCTGCCGCGCGTCGAACTCGTCGAGGAGCGAGGCCAGCGCGTCGTCTGCCACGTCTTCGGGCCGCGGGGCGCTCGCGAGCGTCGCCGATACGTGGTAGGTCGCTTTGTCGGTGTCGTAGTGCTCGCGGCAGAACGTGTAGATCTCCCTGAAGAGCCCGGGCTCGGCGGCCGCGACCACCCGCAGCGCTTCGAGATAACTGGTGCCCGCGGTCTTCAGGTGGACGAGTCCCGCAGTGTGGCGGGCGACCATCGGGTAGATCGCGAACTTGTCCGATCCCGAGTGCAGGCTGAGCTTGTACGGGCCGAGGGCGCGGGCGATCATGGCGTGCACGGCCAGGTCCCGCTCGAACGCGGGCAAGTCGCCGATGTAATCGACGCCCTTCTCGAAGCGGCCCACGTATCTCGGGGCGAGGCCGACCCAGATGACGCCGAGCCGTTTCAGTTCGCTGGCGACGTAGAAGTGCTCGGCATGCGACGTCGGGCTGTCGGTCTCGTCCACCGAGACCTCGAGTTCGAACATGTCGACGGTGTCCTGCAGGTGCCGATAGATGTGCGCCACGTGTGCGACGGCCCGCCCGTATTTCGCCGCCGCGCGCGCCAGCTGTTCACGATCGAAGCGGACGATCTCGCCGCCAACGTCGAACCCGCGGCCGACGAACCGGGCCACCAGCCCTGCCTCGGCGTCTTGCAGCGCCTCCCACGGCAGCCGCGCGACCGCCGCCCGCACGTCTGGCGCTGAAGCCGTGTCGGCGCCGGACCAGACGAATTCCCCCGGATCCACGGTAAACGCGGTAAAACCGCCCGCGACACACCGATCAACGTCTTCGGCGGTCTTGAGGTGATCCGCGTCGGCGCCGAACCCCCCGCGCCACCCTTCTGCGAACACCCCCCACATGGCGTCGTCCACCACGTCGGCAGGCGTGCGGCCCGTGCGGCCCATCTCCCGCATCGACTGCTGCGCAAACACCGGCGCCACCGAGCCGCCCGTCGCCACGACGGCCCGCACGTGGCCGGGCGTGGCGCGACCCAGCCGGTCGCCGAATCCGGCAGATGTCCGGAGCCCGACCAGGGCCGGTCGCAGCCATGGCAGCCGGGCCCTGAGCGCCGCAGCATTGCGTGCGGTGAGCGGACCGACGACCAGGACCTGGTCGCCGACCTGGCTGCTCTCGCCTTCGAACGTCCCGAGCCAGGAAACGCCGTGACCGGCCAGGACGGCCAGACGTATCCCGGTCCCGCCGCGCGCCAGCCCGAACTCGGCACGCGGCTCGCCTACGACCGAATTCGGAATCACGCCGAGTCCGAGCGAGCGAAGCGTACTCGCGGTCATATGCACTGCCGGCTCCAATCACTCCGACCGATGGTGACCGTCCGGGCCCTTGACACGCCCCGCCGCTGGCTGTTAGTGATCGGACGTGCCAATCAAGCGCGCGTCACTCGACTCCGCGGTGCGGACGCCGCCCACCGCATTCACTTCCCACGACGGCGAGCCCCCGAGAGACAGCACATCGCGCGTCGTGGACTACGTCCGCGACATGGTCATGCGCGGCGTGCTCGGTCCGGGCGACCGCCTCCCCGCCGAGCGGGAGTTGGCCGTCACGCTCGGCGTCAGCCGTCCCACCGTGCGCGCCGGGCTCAAGGGACTGGCGGCCATGGGCGCCGTCGTCACGCGGCACGGTGCCGGCACCTTCATCAGCGAGTCCCCCGTGCTGCGAAGCGAGCCGCTCAACCTGCTCGCGGCGCTCCACGGGTTCACCCGGGACGACATCTACGAGACACGCCGGATGCTGGAGGTCGCCGGCGCCGGCCTCGCCGCCGGGCGCGCCACTCCCGCCCACATCTCGACGATCGCCGACGAGGTCACCAACCTCTTCGCGTCGATGGAAGACCGGCGGACGTTCCTCTTCTACGACATCCGCTTCCACCGTGCCGTTGCCAGGGCGTCGGGCAATCCGCTCGTCGCCTCGCTCGTCGAGATGGTGTCCGCCCTCTACTACGACCAGCGCCAGAAGACCGCCGAACGGGCGACCGGGACGAACCTGCGCGATGCCGCCGAAGCCCATCGCCGTGTCTACCTCGCAATTCGCGCGCGAGACCCGGAGCGATCCCGCTCCGCGATGAACGACCATCTCCTCCAGTCGAGCGCCTACCAGGAAGCCGAGGAACGCGGCGCCGTTGGCCCGGATCCTCCCGCCCCGGCACCGCACGACGCGCGGCGCCGCGGGCGCTAGCAGGACGCTAACGCTGAATCCGCGCCGAGCCTCCTCGCGCGAACGCCCGCACCTGGTCCACCGTCGCCATCGTCGTATCGCCGGGGAACGTGGTCAGCAGCGCGCCGTGCGCCCATCCGAGTTTCACCGCTTCGCCCGGCCCCTCGCCCGCCAGCAACCCGTAGAAAAAGCCCGACGCGAACCCGTCGCCGCCGCCGACGCGGTCGAGCACATCGAGTTCACACGTGGGCGAGCAATAGGTCTGGCCGTCCACCCAGGCGACCGCCCCCCAGCTGTGGCGGTTGGTCGAGTGCACCTCGCGAAGCGTCGTGGCCACGACCTTCACCTGCGGGTGCTTCCTGACCACATCCTTGATCATCCCGAAGAACGTCGAGGGATCGAGCTTCGACGTGGCGGCCACCTCCGGGCCTGGGATGCCGAGCCCCTTCTGGAGATCCTCCTCGTTTCCGACCAGGACGTCCACGTGTTCGACGATGCGGGCGACCACGTCCACGGCCCGCTCCTGGCCACCCCAGATGTTCCAGAGCTTCTCGCGGAAGTTGAGGTCGAACGAGACCACGGCGCCGGCCGCTCGGGCCGCTTTCATGGCTTCGACGATCAGCTGGCCGGTGGTCTCCGAGAGCGCCGCGAAGATCCCGCCGCTGTGGAACCAGCGGACGCCGCCGGCGAAGATCGCCGGCCAGTCGAAGTCGCCGGGCTGCAGCCTGGCGGCCGCCTCGTTCGAGCGGTTGTAGAACACCACGGGCGCCCGGACGCCGCACCCGCGATCGCTGTAGACCGCTGCCATGTTCGGCCCGTTGACGCCGTTGTGCTTGAACCGCCTGTAGAACGGCTTCACCCCCATCGCCTTGACGCGCTCGGCGATGAGGTCGCCGATCGGGTAGTCCACCATCGCGCTGGCGATGCCCGTCTGCAGCCCGAAGCAGTCGGACAGATTCGCGGCGGCATTGAACTCCCCGCCGCTCACGTGAATCCGACACTCGGTCGCCTTGCGAAACGGGACGATGCCGGGGTCGAGGCGATGGACGAGGGCGCCGAGCGAAACGAAATCAAGGGCGCCGGTCGGACGGATGGCGAGGCCGTGCATCGATGAGTGCTCCTTCGGCTACCACTCGGTGTGAAACACGCCCGGTTTGTCCACCCGGCGGTAGGTGTGCGCGCCGAAGTAGTCGCGCTGGGCCTGCGTCAGGTTGGCCGGCAGCCGCTCACTTCGGTAGGCGTCGAAGTACGCCAGCGAGGCGCTCGTCGCGAGCACCGGGATGCCGAGGCCGACGGCAGTCTGCACGACGAGGCGCCAGGCCGCCTGGCGGCGCTCGACGGCCTCGCTGAACGCGCGGTCGATGAGCAGGTTGACGAGCGTCGGGTCACGCGTGTACGCGGCCATGATGTCGCCAAGCAGGCTCGCCCGGATGATGCAGCCGGCCCGCCAGATCCTGGCGATGCCGGCCGGCTTCAAGTCGTACTTGTACTCGTCTGAGGCCATCCGGAGCAGGCCGAGCCCCTGGGCGTAGGAGGTGATCTTGCTCGCGTAGAGCGCGTCGCGCGCCGCGTCGATCAACGCCTGGCGGTCGCCCGTGTAGCGGAGGACCGGGCCCTTCAGGACGCGGCTCGCCGCCACGCGCTGCGGCTTCATCGCCGAGATGATTCGGCTCTCGACGGCCGCGTTGATCGTCGGGATCGCCGCGCCGACGTCGAAGGCGTTCTGGCTCGTCCACTTGCCGGTGCCCTTCTGCTGCGCCTCGTCCAGGATGACGTCCACCAGGGGTCGCCCGGTGTCCGGGTCAACGGTTGCCAGCACGGCGGCCGTGATCTCGACAAGGTAGGACTTCAACTCGCCCGTGTTCCACTCGGCGAACACGTCGTGCAGTTCCTTCGCCGACAGCCCCAGTCCCCGCGACAGCAGGTCGTAGGTCTCCGCGATCAGCTGCATGTCGCCGTATTCGATCCCGTTGTGCACCATCTTCACGAAATGGCCTGCACCGCCGGGTCCCATGTATTCGACGCAGGGCGAACCGTCGTCCGCCTTGGCCGCGATGGCGCGCAGGATGGGGGCCAACGCCTCCCACGCTTCCGTCTGCCCTCCCGGCATGATGCTGGGGCCCCAGAGCGCACCCTGCTCGCCGCCGGACACTCCCGTGCCGACGTAGTTGAGACCCTTCGCCGCGAGCTGGCTGTTCCGCCGCTCGGTGTCGAGGAAGAACGAATTGCCGCCGTCGATCAGGATGTCCGCCGGCTCGAGGTACGCCTCGAGATGAGCGATGGCGCTGTCCACGGGGGAGCCGGCAGGCACCATGAGGAGCACGCGCCGCGGTTTCTGCAGAAGCGCGATGAACGCGTCCGGCGACTGCGCCAGCTCGACGTTCTTGCCTTTCGCCGCGCCGGTGACGAACGCCGCCGCCTTGACCGCGTCGAGGTCGTAGCCCGCGACGCGAAAGCCGTGGCGCTCCATGTTGAGCGCCAGGTTGCTCCCCATCACGCCGAGCCCGACCACTCCGATATCACACTGCATGGCTACGCTCCCACCGTCTGCGTCGCGAGGTTGATGGACGGTGCCCTTCCCACACGATAGAGCATCTCGCCGGCGCGTAGAACGAGCAGGATGCCCTCCGCCTCGCGGCCCCGCCATTCATCCGGCCGAACCGCAGCCGGATCGAGATAGCCGAGGTTGATGCGGCGGCAGCGTTCCTCCGGGATCCCCGTGGCCAGGGTGACGCGGACTCTCGCCTTCTCGATGCCCGTCGCCGCGTCGTAGGTGCCGATCCCCTTCACGTGCGTCGAATGCGCCAGCACGCCCCACGGATAGCCCTTGAAGCGGTCCCACTGGCCCAGGAAGTAATCCCGGCAGTGATACCCCACCTCGTCGATGACCTGTCCGTGCGTGTAGCTCACCTCTGTGATGTGCGGGGCGTAAATCACGACCTCGCCGTCGTCCGCGACCGCCGGCTCCATCTTGTACATGCCCTTGGCCGCGGTCCACAGGTCATCGTACATCTCCGGCATCACCGACAGCACGCGCCGGAACGGCCGGTCCACGTAGACAATGTGCGTCTGCGCCGAGAGGGCCGAGGCCGCTCGCCAGGCGACTTCCGGCGAACCGAAGTGCAGGCCCACCAGTCCGTCGTGGGTCACGACGAGCGCCAGGCACGCGACGGGGCGCGTCACGAGCCTCGCCGCCCGATCGATCACCGCCCGCACCGGGGTGTAGCCGGCGCCGATGATGTGGTAGTTGCAGATGAGCGCACCGACCCAGTGCGTGAAGTTGATGATCTCGGAGCCGGCAATCCCCGGAAAGAGATACTTGTTCCCGCCGGAGAAGCCCACCACTTCGTGAGGGAAGACCGGGCCGCAGATCAGCAATTGGTCGTAATCGAAGATCAGCTTGTTGAGCGAGACGTCCACGTCCTGCGCCAGCCGGCCGCCGGTCAGCTCGAGAATCTCGGCGGCCGGAATCGTCCCCAGCCGCGCGAACGACGCAGGTTCGTCCCAGCGATGATTGAAGACCCGGCTTCGGCCGAAGCGGCCGCCGTCCACGGTCCGACCGACGTGCCGGCTCAACTGCGCATCGGTCATGGGCTGGTGCGTCCCGAGCGCCACGAGGTAGTCGAGCGCCGCCACGCGCGGGCCTGCCTCGGCCTCAATCGCGTCGATCATCATCGGCAGCGGCATGGTCCGCGTGCCGTCGGGGATGATGACGAGCAGGCGCCGGCCGTCGAGCCGGAGGGACCCGAGGCCGCGAGACACGATGCCGCGTACCTCTTCGACCGTCAAATGGCGACCGGCGGTTCCCGCGCCGAAAGATGCCGTGTCGTTGCTCATACGCCACTGAACGCGGAGAAGCCCCCGTCGATCGGCAGCACGACGCCCGTGACGAACGCCGAGGCCGGGGAAAGCAGCCACATCACGGCCCCGAGCAGATCGTCAGGAGTGCCAAACCTGGCCATCGGCGTGTGCGCCAGAATCGTCTGCGCGCGCGGAGTCAGGGCCCCGGTTTCCTTGTCCACGAGCAGGAATTCGTTCTGCCGCGTCTTGAGAAAGCCCGGAGCGATGGCGTTCACCCGGATGCGGGGCGAGTATTCCTGCGCCATGTGCACCGCCAGCCACTGCGTGAAATTGCTGACGGCCGCCTTCGCAGCGGAGTAGCCGGGGATGCGGGTCAGCGGCCTGAACGCGTTCATCGACGAAACGTTGAGGATGATGCCGTCGCCGCGCTCGACCATGTGGCGCCCGAACACCTGCGATGGCAGCACGGTGCCGAGCAGGTTGAGGTCGATGACCCAACGGAGCGCCTCGGGAGAGAGGTCGAAGAAGGAACGCTGCGGACCGGTGGTCGCCTCCGGCTTGTTGCCGCCGGCGTTGTTGATCAACGTGTCGGGCGGCCCGAACGTCTCGAGGACCACGTCAGCCGCCTTCCGAAGGCTGTCGGCGTCGAGGACATCGCCGCCAACGGCGACCGCGCGAGCGGACGCGCCCGGCCCCATCAGGTCGAGCAGCCCCTTGGCCGGGTCGAGATTGCGGTCGAGCATGACCACGTTTGCGCCACACCCTACGAGCGCGCAGGCGATCTCGCCGCCGATGATCCCCATCGCGCCTGTCACCACGATCGTCCGACCGGTGAAATCGTACAGGCGCGACAACTCAGCGTGATTCATAGGCATGGACCATCGACAAGAGAACACTACTCCTGGTCATACCAGATGGCAACAATCTCCATCCCTGGCACCACCGTCGGCTGAGTCTAACCGCCTCGCAATGCCCTGTCAACAACTGGCATTCTGCTGCTAATACGAGCTTTTTCTGGTTGACCCGAACAGCATCCCGTCGGCGGCTTTGCGCCCGACTGGCGTATGCTCTTCAAGCGGCGGCAGATAAATGGACGGACCATTAAAGGGTCAGGGGCGCACGTTGCGGGTTCTCCCAGCGAAGCCCAACCGTGTAACATGGCCCGCAAGGTCCGAGGTGCCGCGATCCGCGGAATTGGAGTGAGTCGAATGTCACGACGGTCACTGCCTCGGCCGGCGGCGTGGCTCGTCACTGGCCTCGCCTTCGCGCTGGCGGTCGGCACCGTCATCGCCTGGCCGCTGCGCACGAAGACGCGGGACTTCACCATTGATGTCGCAGCCATGGAGCGGGCGCGGCTAATCCCGGCGGCCGGCGCGTATCTCAAGGAAGCGCCCGTCACGGTGACGGCGAGCCGATCGTCGCGCAGCGCCGGTGGGCCGCACGACTTCTTCTCGGAGGCCGACTACTGGTGGCCGGACCCGGCCAACCCGGACGGTCCTTACATTCAGCGCGACGGCCTGTCGAACCCGGCGAACTTCGTCGAACACCGGCGCGCGATGATCCGCCTCAGCACCCAGGCGGCCACGCTCACGTCCGCCTACCTGCTGACTGGCGACGAACGCTTCGCCACCCACGCCCTCGCTCACCTGCGCGCGTGGTTCGTGACGCCGGCCACGCGCATGAACCCGAACCTGCTTTATGCCCAGGCCATCAAGGGACGGGCAACCGGGCGCGGAACCGGCATCATCGACACGATCCACCTCGTCGAGGTCGCTCGCGCGGCCGAGCACCTCGCGCGAGCGAAGTCGGCGGCGCCTGCAGATCTTGCGGCGGTCCGCCGCTGGTTCGCCGAGTACCTCGAGTGGCTGACGACCCATGAGTACGGTCTCCAGGAACGGGACGCCAAGAACAACCACGGCACGTGCTGGGTGATGCAGGTCGCGGCGTTCGCCCACCTGACCGGCAACACCCGCCTGCTCGACGACTGCCGCCGCCGGTTCAAGGACGTGCTGGTTCCGACGCAGATGGCCGCGGACGGCAGTTTTCCGCTGGAACTCGGCCGGACGAAACCGTACGGCTACTCGATCTTCAACCTCGATGCCTTCGCCACGATCTGCCAGATCCTGTCGTCGCCGGGCGACGATCTCTGGACCTGGACCCTGCCGGATGGCCGCGGCGTGCGGAAGGCGACGGCGTGGCTCTTCCCCTACCTCAAGGACAAGACCAAGTGGCCGGCGGCCAAAGATGTCATGTACTTCGACGAGTGGCCCGTCCGCCAGCCGAGTCTCCTATTTGCGGGGCTCGCGTATCGTGACGATGCGTACCTGGAGTTGTGGGCGTCGCTGAACGGCTCGCCCACCACCGAAGAGGTGATCCGCAACCTCCCCGTCAGACACCCGATGCTATGGCTCGACGTGCCCGGGCGGCGACCACCAGGGAAGTGACAGATACAGGTGGTTCCAGATAAGCTCTTCGCGCGGTGGGCGGAAGTCCCAATGCCCAAGGCCGCAAGCCAAGAGTCGAAAGCCGAGAGCCGGTACTTCTATGTCCATCGATACCGCCGTCGTCCCCGTCGCCGGCCTCGGAACGAGGCTGTTGCCCGCCACGAAATCGCAGCCCAAGGAGATGCTGCCGGTCGGCCGCAAGCCGGTCGTGCAGTACGTGGTCGAGGAGCTGGCGCGCGTCGGCATGACGCGCGTGCTCTTCATCACCGGCCCCGGGAAAGCGTCGATCGAGAACCACTTCGACCTCGGCGGCGAGCTGATCCAGACCCTGCGCGAGACCGGCAAGGAAGAGCTGCTCGCGGAGCTGCAGTTCGAGCGGTCCTCGCTCCAGTACTTCTACACGCGCCAGCGCCAGTTGCTCGGGCTGGGTCACGCGGTCCTCTGCGCGCGTCCCTTCGTCGGCCGGCAGCCGTTCGTCGTCGCGCTCGGCGATTCGATCATCGGGCTGCACGCCCAGAGCGACGTGGTCCGGCGGATGACCGCCTGCTTCGAGGAGCGCGAGGCTGCGGCCGTCATTGCCTTCGAGGACGTGCCCCGCGCCGACGTGCGAGGGTACGGCATCGCCAGGCCGGCCGACGATGGCGAGATCTTCGAGATCGAGGACCTCATCGAGAAGCCGTCCGTGGAAGAAGCGCCGAGCACGCTGGCCATCGCGGCGCGCTACGTGCTCTCGCCGGTGGTGTTCGACGCGCTCGCGAAGACGCCACCGGGCAAGGGCGGCGAGATTCAGCTGACGGACGCCATTCGAACGGTCATCCGCGACGGCGGCCGCGCCTACGGCATCCGGCTGGATGCCTCCGAGCGCCGGTACGACATCGGCAATTTCGACGCCTACTTCCGCGCATTCGTCGAGTTCGCGCTGGCCGACCCGCGGTTCGGCGCGTCGCTCCGGCGCCATCTCGAAGGACTCCTCCATGTTTCTGGTGCGTAGACGGGCCTATGCCCGTGCCGGGCTGCTCGGCAACCCGTCGGACGGCTACCACGGCAAGACCATTTCGATCATCGTCCGGGACTTCTTCGCGGAGGTCGTGCTCTACGAGTGGGACTCGGTGGACATCGTCCTCGCCGAGGACGACCGCGCGCGATTCAGCTCCGTCTACGACCTGGCCCGGGACGTCCGCCTGCACGGCTATTACGGGGGCATCCGCCTGATCAAGGCGACGATCAAGAGGTTCGTCGAGTACTGCGACGCGAGGAAGATCCCGCTTCACGACCGCAACTTCTCCGTCCGCTACCAGACGAACATCCCGCGGCAGGTCGGGATGGCCGGGTCGAGCGCCATCATCGTGGCAACTCTCCGGTGCCTGATGGAGTTCTACGACGTCCACATCCCCCTCGAGGCGCAGCCCACGTTCGTGCTCGCGGTCGAACAGGAGGAACTGCGCATCACGGCAGGACTGCAGGACCGCGTCATCCAGGTCTACGAGGGCGTGGTGTACATGGACTTCGACCGCAGCCGCCGGCACGAGGTCGATGGCATTCCGTGCTATCACTACGAGCCGATCGATCCGGCGCTCCTCCCGCCCGTCTACCTCGCGTACCACGACGCGCTCAGCGAGCCGACCGAGGTGTTCCACAACAACATCCGCGAGCGGTTCAACCGCGGCGAACAGATCGTCGTCTCCGCAATGGCGCGGTTCGCATCGCTCGCGGCGCGCGGTCGCAGCGCCATCCTCGCCGGCGACGACGCGACGCTCGGCCTCCTGGTCAACGAGAACTTCGACATCCGCCGCAGCATCTACACCCTGCCGCCGTGGCAGATCGAGATGGTGGAGGTGGCGCGCCGGACCGGCGCCACGGCCAAGTTCGCCGGCTCGGGAGGCGCCATCGTGGGCACGTATCCGGACGAAGCCACGTTTGCGCGGCTCGAGGCGGAACTCCGCGCGATCGGGTCGAGGACGCTCAAGCCCCAAGTCCGCGGCTAGCTGGTGAAGGGCCGATCCGAGGCTGTGCTTCTGCCTCGGGCATAACGGTCAGACCAATCTACCGGCGATCGAAATCGCGGGGTCGTGCCACGCGATCCAAACCATTGAATAATCACTGGTCTTTTTTGACTCTTGGTCCAAAACAGGTTGACACTGTCCGGTCGGTCGTGATAATCCATACCCCGTCAGATTGGTCTGTCCATTGAACCTCGGCGGCCCAACCGTCGGACGTTCTGGATGTTGGCTGAAAAAGGCCTTGGAGGAGTCATTTTATGAGCAGGGGTCTTGCGAGACTACTTGGGCTCGTCGCGGCGGTCCTGCTGCTGGCAGCGCCCATCGTGTCGGCCCAGGCGACCACCGGTCGAATCTCCGGCGTGGTCAAAGACATTTCTGGTGGCGTCCTGCCGGGCGTCACGGTCACCGTCACGGAGACGCGGACCGGCTTCACACGCACGGACACTACCGACGCGCAGGGTGGCTACGTGTTCGTCAACCTGCCGCTGGGTGAGTACACCGTCAACGCCGAGATCCAGGGGTTCAAGAAGGGCGCGAGGTCCGGCTACGCCCTGGTGGCCGACGGGCGCCTGACCGCCGATTTCAGCCTGGAGGTCGGCGCGTTCACCGAAACCGTCCAGGTGATCGTCGCATCCGAGACGGTCAACACGGTGTCCGGCGAGCTCGCGCGGACGGTCGATCGCGCGCAGGTGGCCGACATGGCACTCAACGGCCGCAACTACATGCAGATGGTGACGCTCGTCCCGGGCGCGCCGCTCGTGGACACGACCGCACCGCTCGACATCATGACCGGCCTCGGCATCAACACGACGGTCAACGGCAGCCGCACGAATGCGACCCTGCTGACGGTGGACGGCGGCTTCAACATGGACGCCGGTAGCAACAACAGCATCATCAGCAACGTCGGCGTCGACTTCATCGACCAGGTGAGCGTCAAGACATCCAACTTCTCCGCCGAGTACGGCCGCAACTCCGGCGCGGCCGTCAACGTCGTGACGAGGAGCGGGACGAACGCGTTCAAGGGCAGCGTCTTCGAGTACATGCGACGTTCAGCGTGGGACAAGAACGACTACTTCAACGATCTGAAGAAAATCGCCAAGCCGACGCTGACCTACGACGACCCGGGGTTCAGCTTCGGCGGCCCGATCGCGAAGGACAAGATCTTCTTCTTCGGCGGCATGGAGTGGAAACGGATCCGCCGCCTGACGTCCCCGTCCACGCGCACGCTGCCCACCAGCCTGATGCGCAGCGGGAACTTCAGCCAGTTGACGACGACGATCAAGGACCCGACGACCGGTCTGCCGTTCGCCGGGAACATCATCCCCGCCGGCCGGATCACCGCCGACGGCCAGGCAATCGCCAACGTCTACAGCGCGATGTCGAAGGTGGCCGCGAGCTACAACGACTCTGTCGTGACCAACAACACTGTCTTCCAGGACAACAACCCGTTCGATTTCCGCCAGGAGATGCTCCGCATCGACTACCAGCCGACCGGGGCGCACCGGCTGACCGGGCGGCTCCTGTTCGACCACTACAACCTCATCGAACCCGGCGGCACCTTCATCAGCTCTCAGATGCCGACCGTGCCGACCAACCGCGTCCGGCCGGGCCGCAACGTCCAGATCAACGAGTACTGGACGATCAAGAACAACCTCATCAACGAGGCGAAGTTCAACTACTCGGGCAATGACCAGCACATTCCCGCGGTCGGCGACACCTGGCAGCGCTCCACCTACGGCTTCCAGTTCCCGCAGGTGTACGCTGGCGGCGCCAGCCCGGGCTGGGACTACTCGACCAGCATCCCCGACGTGGATCTCACCGGCGGCTACGCGACGTTCCGAGGCGCCGCCCAATCGCTGATATCGCCCACGTGGGACTACGCGTTCGCGGACAACCTGACCTGGCTCAAGGGAAACCACACGGTCAAGGCCGGGCTCCTGTACCTCTACAACCAGAAGAACCAGAACGGCCGCTCCCAGTATGCCGGGTATGTGAGCTTCGACACCGCGGGGAACCCGAACACGACGGGGAACGCCTTCGCCGACGCGCTCCTCGGCAACTACCGCACCTACCAGGAGGCGCAGCTCGACCCGATCGGGTACTTCCGGTACCACCAGTTCGAAGCATTCGTGTCGGACGCGTGGCGTGTGACCGATCGGCTGAGCATCGAGGCGGGCCTGCGCTACAACTGGCAGATGCCGACGGTCACGCTGGGCAACAACACCACCAGCTTCGACATGGCGCGCTACAACCCGTCGCAGGCCGTGACCGTGCTGACGAACGGCACGATCGTGCCCGGCTCCGGCAACCGGTACAACGGTCTGGCCAAGCCGGGAACCGTTCCGGCCGACCAGGTCGCGAACGTTCCGAACGCGGCCAGCCCCGCCGTGGCGGCCCTCCCTATCGCCGCCTCGAACGGCTACTACCAGTCGCAGAACCTCTGGGCGCCGCGCGTCAGCTTCGCGTGGACGCCGTTTGGACAACCGACGACTGTCATTCGTGGCGGCGCGGGCCTCTTCTACGACCGGCCCGAAGGGAACCTGTATTTCGCGCTCGTCAACAACCCGCCCTTCTCGCTGAGCTCTTCCTTCGAGAACGGCAACCTCTCGAACCCGGCCGGCGGCGCGGCCTCCGCGCTGGTGCCCTGGGCCAGCATGAACGCGCTCGATCCGAACCTCAAGATCCCGAGGGTCTGGAACTGGAGCCTCGGCGTGCAGCGCGAGCTGGGGTTCTGGGGCCTCTTTGCCGAGGTCACATATGTCGGAAACAAGGGCGAGAACCTGATCCGCCAGCCCGACATCAATCGGGCCAGCTTTGCCGCCCTCGAGGCAAACGCCGCGGGGCCGAAGTACAACACGAACTACCTCAGGCCTTACGCGGGCTACTCGAGCATCCTGATGCGCCTGTCCGACGCGTCGTCGTCGTACAACGCGCTCCAGATGTTCCTCAGCCGCCGGCGCGGCAACTTCAACTTCACGCTCAACTACACCTATTCCAAGGCGTGGGACAACGGCACGGGCAACGGGGACAACCTGGACACCGGCGCCGATTGGCAGAACCTCGCCTACAACTACGGGCCGAGCGACGTCGATCGCCGTCACGTGTTCTCAAGTACGTGGACCTACCGTCTGCCCTTCTGGCTGAACAGGCAGGACGCCCTGGGGAGCATACTCGGCGGGTGGGAGGTCTCGGGCATCACGCGCTTCCAGTCTGGCGCGCCGTACTCGGTGTCCGCCAACACCGCGATTGGCGTCCGTCGGGCGGACTTCGTCGGGGGCGACGAGTTGGCATCCAATGCCGGCCAGCTTCTGGCCAACAACAGCGTCGCCTGGATCGACACCACTAAGTTCACCGCGGCGCCCGAGACCAGGCTGGGCAACAGCGGCCGCAACACGTTCTTCGGACCTGGCCTCCAGCAGTGGGACATCTCCCTGCGGAAGCAGTTCCGCCTGAGGGGCAGCATGAAGGCGCAGTTCCAAGCGGACTTCTTCAACGCGTTCGACAACCTCATCCTCCGGAACCCGGCAACGACGGTGACCAACTCCGGTTTCGGCACGATCACTTCGGCGGCGCCGATGCGCAACATCCAGCTCGGCTTCCGCTTCATGTTCTAGGGGCGGAGTCGGGAGTCGGGATTCAAGATTCCGCCTCCCCTCGACGCTCAGGGGTCGAGTCCGCTCTCACGGTTCGGGGCTGGGGGTCGTCAGGCCCCCGGCCCCTTCTTCTTTGCAGGAGGTCTCGCCCATGACGACACACTCGCGCCGCGGGTTCGTGAAGATGGCCGCCGCCACGGCGGCTGCCGGCGCGCTGCCCACGCTCGGCGCCCGCCCGCTGGCTGGCGCCATGACGCGCGCCGCCGCGCCAACGCTCACGTTCGACCTCGGGATCGCCAGCTACACCTTCCGGGCCTTCACGCTCGATCAGGCCCTCGCCATGACGAAGCGCCTGCGCATCCGGAAGATCACGCTCAAGGACATGCACCTGCCGATGGCGGTCACCCCCGACGAGATGAAGTCGGTTCAGGAGCGTCTGAAGGCGGCGAGCATCCAGCTCTCGTCCTGCGGCGTGGTCTACATGAAGACCGAGGACGAGGTGCACAAGGCGTTCGCCTACGCGAAGCTCGCCGGCATCCGGATGATGGTCGGCGTGCCGGACGCGCCGCTCCTCGACCTGGCCGAGCGGAAGGTCAAGGAGACCGACATCTCGCTAGCCATCCACAACCACGGGCCGACCGACCAGCGGTACCCGAGCCCGGAGAGCGCCTACACGCTGATCGCGAAGCGCGACCGGCGCATGGGCCTCTGCATCGACGTCGGACACACCCAGCGCCTGGGGCTGGACCCGGCCGCGCAGGTCGAACGCTATTTCGATCGGCTGCTCGACGTGCACATGAAGGACGTCAGCTCGGCCGACGCCGTCGGCACGACCGTAGAAATCGGCAGCGGCGTCATCGACACGCCGAAGCTGATACGCACGCTGGCGCGGCTCAAGTACACTGGGACGCTGCACTTCGAGCACGAGAAGGACGAGAAGGACCCGTTCCCCGGCGTCGCGGAATCGGTCGGCTACGTGCGCGGCGTGATGGCCGCACTCTGACAGGTTGCGGAGGAACATCCATGGAATCCAGACGTGACTTCCTGAAGAACGTGGCCGTTGGCACGGCAGGAATCGCCGTCGGCCTGAACGCCAAGAGCTATGCCCGGATCCTCGGCGCCAACGACCGCGTGAACTTCGCCATCGTCGGCCTGCACGGCCGTGGCCAGGCGCACCTCGAGTGCATCCGCGGCGTCTCGAACGCGTCGGTCACCCACATCTGCGACGTGGACCGCCGCGAGTTCGCGAAGTTCGCGGCCGCCACCGAGAAGGCCTTCGGGCGGGCGCCGGTCCAGGAGAAGGACGTGCGCAAGCTCCTCGAATCCAAGGACGTGGATGCCATCACGGTCGCCGTCCCGGAGCACTGGCACGCACCGATGGCGCTGATGGGGCTGCAGGCCGGAAAGCACGTGTACGTGGAGAAGCCGTCGAGCCACAACCCTTACGAGGGCGAACTGCTGCTGCAGGCGCAGAAGAAGTACGGCAAGCTCGTCCAACTCGGCGACCAGCAGCGGTCGTCGGCGCACACGATCGAGATCATCGGGAAGATCAAGGAAGGGCTGATCGGCCGGCCGTACTTCGGGAAGGCCTGGTACAGCAATACGCGCACGGCGATCGGCGTCGGCAAGGTGGTCCCCGTGCCCGAGGAACTCGACTGGGACCTGTGGCAGGGCCCGGCGCCACGCCGGCCGTACAAGGACAACATCCACCCGTACAACTGGCACTGGTTCTGGCACTGGGGCACCGGCGAGACGCTCAACAACGGCAGCCACGAAGTGGACCTGGCACGGTGGGCGCTTGGCGTGGGCTACCCCAAGCGGATCAACGCGTCGGGCGGCCGCTACCACTTCAAGGACGACTGGGAGTTCTACGACACGCTGGTGACGAACTTCGAGTACGACGACTCCCTCATCACGTGGGAATGCCTGTGCTGCCAGGGCAAACAGTACTACGGCCGCGGGCGCGGGGTGACCATTCACGGCACGAAGGGCACGGTCCTGCTCGACCGCGGCGGCTACCAGGTGTACGATCTGGACGACAAGTTGCTGACGGAGGTGAAAGCTGAAAAGAGCGCGGCGACGCAGGATCTGCGAAGCATCGATTCGATGACGACGGCGCACTTCCAGAACTTCGTCAACGCGATCCAGTCCGGCGAACGCCTCCACTCGCCGATCTCCGACGGCCAAATCAGCGTGACGACGCTGCTGCTGTCGAATGTCGCCTGGAAGTACAACCGCACGCTGCGCCTCGACACCGCCAACGGCCACATCCTCGGCGACCCCGAGGCCATGACGATGTGGCGCAGGGAGTACGAAAAAGGGTGGGAACCGAGGGTGTAGGGACCTACTTCCGAGGCGGAGGTGCCTGGGACGAGGGCGTCGGTTTCCCGTCCACCGTGTCTGGCTCCATCAATTCGCTGCGCGTCCCGTCCGGGTCGAACAGGTTCAGCTGTCGCTTTCGATTGATCCCCGTTCGCGTCTCGACCGGACGTGTGTAGCCCGCTTTCCCCGCCCGCGCCTGGATGGCGGCTGCCGCTGCCGCGATGTCCGGGACGACCAGGCAGACGTGGTGCTGGCTTCCCCGCTTCCCCGGCTCCGGCAGATCGGTGTACAGCATGAACTCGACGTAGTCGTCCCCGTCGGGCAGCTGCATGTTCACCCAGTCGAGTGTCTTGCCGTCTCGACTTCCGCGCCACGTCTCCCGGAAGCCGAGGACGTCCCGGTAGAACGTCATCGCTCTTTCGAGGGCGCCCACCAAGATCCCGGCGTGGCGCATGCTGACGGATATTCGCTCCGCCGGCGACAGCGCACCCTTCGCCATCGCCCCGTCTTCCCCAGAGGTGAGGAACTCGAGAACATGGCCATCGGGGTCCTTGACGTTGAAACTCGCGGTTCCGACGCCGTCCACATGGACCTTCTCGGGCACGGCGATCCCGTGCCGCCGCAAGTACCGCCGCATGGCCTCCACGTCGTCGGTCTCGAGCGCGATATGGGCAAGTCGGTCGGTGCCGGCCCCACGTTCCGGGAGCAACTCGATGGACTGTCGGTCGTTGATCTTGAAGCAGGTCGGCGCAAGGGGACCGTCGGCGTTCCGAGGCGTTGGCAACTCGGCGTAGCCCAGCAGGTTCGTGTAGTAAGCGCGCGACCTGCTGATGTCGTGCGCGTAGAACGCGACATGTGCGAGCCCCGTGACGTGCGGCCGGACCGGGCCGCCCTGCGCGAGCGCCACGACCGCCGCAGCCAGCATCAGCGGCGCGACCGGCGGTCTCATGTTCGGGCCACCCTGGCGGACCGTTCGACACCCGCCGCCGCGCGTCCGAGCGGAAAGCCGAAGTAGTCGCGCGCGTTGAAGAAGCAGACGTCCTGCACGATCGCGCCGAGCGCGTCGCGATCGTCGGGCAGCAGCCCCCGCGTGACATCTTCGCCGAGCAGGTTGCAGAGCAGACGGCGGAAGTACTCGTGCCGCGAGTACGAGAGGAACGAGCGCGAGTCGGTCACCATGCCGACGAACCGCGACAGCAGGCCGATGTTCGACAGGGTGTTCATCTGCGCGGTCATGCCGTCCAGTTGGTCCAGGAACCACCACGCCGCCCCGTACTGGATCTTGCCGGCCTGGCTTCCGTCCTGGAAGTTGCCGATCATCGTCGCCAGCAGCGCGTTGTCCCTGGGGTTGAGGTTGTAGAGAATCGTCTTCGCAAGCTGATTCGTCTCGTCGAGGCGGTCGAGGAAGCGCGAAAGCGGCCGCGCCACGTCGAAGTCGCCGATCGAGTCGAACCCGGTGTCGGGACCGAGCGCGCGGCGCAGCCGGGTGTTGTTGTTGCGCAGCGCGCCGAGGTGGAACTGCTGCGCCCATCCGCGGGCGTGGTCGAGCAGCGCCAGCCGGTGGACCAGCGCCGATTTCAGGCGAAGCGCCGCGCCGGCCTCCAGTGGCCTTCCCGAACGCACGCGCTCGAACGAGGCCGTGACTTCGCCGTCGGACCAGGGTTCGGCGAATATGGTCTCGAGGCCGTGATCGGACGCCCGGCACCCCATCGCATGGAAGAACGAGTGCCTCCCTTCGAGCGCGGCAAGGAACGTGTCGAGCCTGCCGCCGACCGCCATCCCCGATGCCGATTCCAGGCGCGACACCCACGCGTTGAATGCCTCGGGGTCTTCCACCGCGAACGCGCGGTCGGGACGCCACGTCGGGTAGATCCGCGTCTCGGGATCGGCACGCTCCGCGAGCCGGCGATGGGCCTCGAGCGAGTCGGCCGGGTCGTCGGTGGTGCACACCACGGCGACCTTGAACCGGCGCAGGAGGCCGAGCGCGGTGAACCCGTCCTGCTGCAGGAGTTCATTGCAGCGGTCGAACACCTCGCGCGCATTCGCCGTCGACAGCAGCCCCATGATGCCAAAGGGGCGCCGCAGTTCCATGTGCGTCCAGTGATAGAGCGGACTCCGCATCGCGTCCGGCACCGTGCGGGCCCAGGCCTCGAACTTCTCCCAGTCGGAGGCATCTCCCGTGCAGAATCGCTCGGGCACCCCGTTCGAACGCATCGCCCGCCACTTGTAGTGGTCACCGTCCAGCCAGATCTCGGTGATGGACCGGAAGCGATGGTCGCTGGCCATGAGGTCGGGCGAAAGATGGCAGTGATAGTCGATGACCGGGAGGTCCTTCGCACAGCGGTGGTACAGGTCCACCGCGACGTCGCTCTCGAGCAGGAAGTCTCCGTCGAGAAAGGGCTTCATACATTCTCCGTGACCGGGCCGGCGCGAGGCCGCAGTGACGGGGCAGGCACCAGGGCCGCCCCTACTTCAGAATCTCGAAACGGTCCTTCAGGCGGAGATCGATCGAGGAACTGCCGACGCGCACCTCGAAGGTCCCCGGTTCCACCACCCATTTCATCTGGGCGTTCAGCAACTGCATCGCCTCGGCGTCGAGCGTGAACGTCACCGCCCGTTTCTCGCCAGGACGCAGGCTGATGCGCTCGAAGCCCCGCAGCACCTGCTCGTAGGTGACCACGCTGCTCAGGACATCCTGGAGATAGAGCTGGACGACCTCATCGCCGGCCCTCGTCCCCGTGTTGGTCACCTCCACCGCCACCGTGACGCTGCCGCCGGCCTTCTGCCTGGCCGGTGTGACCGTCAGATTCTCGTAGCTGAAGGTCGAGTAGCTCAGGCCGTGGCCGAAGGGGTACAACGGGCCATTCGCCAGGGTCGTCTTCCCGTTCGGCCCGCCCGAGCGCTGCTCGGCCTGCGCACCGGGCCTCGTCGGGAAGTTGAACGGAACCTGGCCGACGGTCTTCGGAACGGTGAACGACAGGCGACCACCGGGATTGTAGTCGCCGAACAGGGCCTCGGCGATCGCCTGGCCGCCGAATTCGCCCGGGAACGTCGCCTCGATGACCGCCGGGACGTACTTCGCCACCCAGTTCGTCGTCAGCGCACGGCCGTTGATGAGCACCACCACCATCGGCTTTCCGGTCGCGTGGAGGGCCTTCAGCAGGTCGAGCTGGCGGCCCGGGAGGTCGAGGCTCGTGCGCGACAGGCTCTCGCCGACAATGGCGTCGGACTCGCCAACGGCGGCGATGATCACGTCGGCCCGGGACGCCATGGCCCGCGCTTCTTCGATCAGCGCCTGTTCCTTCTGCGAGAGCGGCTCGGGCAGGAGTTCCGACTCGGGCCAGTTGGGGTCCACGAGGTCGCAGCCGAGGGCGTACTGGACCGCTGTCTTCGACGACACGGCGCGCTTGATGCCCTCGAGCACTGAAATGGTGGGCGGGTCGTACGGCCCGTATCGGTTGTTGGCGAAGGAAGTGGAGGCGGCGTTCGGACCGACCACCAGCACGCTGCCGAGGTCCTTGCGAAGCGGGAGGGCGTTCGCGTCGTTCTTGAGGAGCACCAGGGACTCGCGCGATGCCCGGAGCGCCAGGGCGAGGTGCGCAGGTTCGCGCAGGACCGTGTCGGCCTCGGCTGGCTTGGCGACGTAAGGACGATCGAACAGGCCCCGAACGAACTTCACGCGAAGGATGTCGCGAACACGGCTGTCGAGCGTCTCCGCCGTGACAGCACCTTCCTTGACCAGCTCGCGCAGCGGAAGAACGAAGTTGGCCGGCGAATTGAACTCGGTCCGGACGTTCAGGCCCGCGTTCACCGCCAGGCGGACGGCGTCTTTGTAGTCGGCGGCCACGCGGTGCTTAGTCCACAGGTATCCGACCGCGTTGCTGTCCGATACGACGTACCCCTTGAACCCATACTCCGTGCGGAGCCTGTCGATCAGGAAGGCCGGGTTCGCCTCGATTGGGATCCCGTCGTAGTCGTTGTACGAAGCCATGACGCCCATCGCCATGCCCTTCGTAAACGCGGCGCGAAACGGGGCGAGCAGGATGGTCTCCACCTCGCGCAGGCTCTCGTGCGGGTCGGTGCGCGCTTCGCCGTCGCGGCCGCCCTTCGGCACGCTGTAGACCGCGAAGTGCTTGACCGTCGATGTGACGTCCTGCTCCTGCAGTCCCTTCACCATCTCGACGCCCAGCACCGACGCCAGGAACGGATCCTCGCCATAGGTCTCCACGACCCGGCCCCAGCGGGGGTCGCGCGCCAGGTCGAGGATCGGCGAGTAGACGCCCGTGAATCCGACCGCGCGCGCCTCTTTCCCCTCAACGCGCCCGATCTGCCGCACCAGCTCCGGATCCCAGGCGCAGCCCTGGCCGATCTGCGCCGGGAACGACGTCGCACCCCATTGGCACAGCCCTCGGATGCCCTCGTTGGTGAAGTCGGCCGGAATCCCCAGGCGCGTGTCCTCCACGAAGAAGCGCTGAACGGCGTTCATCACCTCCGCGTGCCGTGACGCCGGCTGCGCGCAATCCTGGCCCGCGCCCCGCACGCCGTTGCAGTGTTCGTCGATGTTCCCGATCCCGTCCTTCCACACCTCGGTCTTCCACGCCGGCGTCGGCACCTCGTCCTTGAGGACACGGTTGTAGCCGTACAGCGTGGCCGTCTGGCACGTCTTCTCGTCAACGGACATCCGTGCCAGCAGATCGTCGATTCGTTTCTCGACGTCCATGGCCGGATCCTCGTAGACGTCCTTCCTGCCGTTCTTGTTGAGGTCGATCCAGCCTTCGCGATAGATCGACGCGTTGCTGGCCGCCGTCCTGGCGGCGGTGGCCTGATGGGTAGAGACCGTGGCCGCCGTCATCAGAGCCACGGCGGCGACCGCCGCGCCGGTCCGTCTGTTCATGGTCCGACCCTCGAGAATGTGACGCGACACGCGACCCTGCTTGTCGAGCTCTCCACGAATGCGGCATCCATGAGTCCGTTCCGACACGGCTCGGCTGTGTCGAAACGGCCAAGCGCCGCCCCCGTCCCGAGCGCCTCGTAGGCCATGCGCCCTGCGCCGCGTGTCACAAAAGCACGCCTGCCGGCCACCTCTATCGTGGACGCCTGCGCACCGTCGGTCACGAGCATCGGGTAAACCTGGCGGACCGCCCTGACATCCCCTTCCACGACATGCTCCACGCGCACCCCGCCGCGCGCGACCACCACTCGCTCTCGAACGGCGGTGGCACCGCCGCGCAGCCCGCCTCGGTACGTCAGCTCGACCTCCGCCCGGTCTCTCGTCGCGGCGACGGCACGGAATGCCGCGGGGCCCAGGTCGTCCCGGCCGTGCTCGGCCAGCGAGTGCCACTGCCCGGAGCCGTCCAGCCAGGCCGGGCCGAGAGCGATCGGTCTCGAGGGTTTCCTGGGGACCTGATAGTCACACTCGCGTGTGACTCCGTCCGAGAACGTTTCGGGAGCGACGCCCGGGTGGTGGATGCGGACGATGCCCGTCGGGTTGTAGTGAAGGTCGGCGCCGGTGTCGATCTCGACCAGGACACCCGCGGCACCGACGAAGGCTTTGTGGAACTCGGGCTGGATCGCGAAGCCGAACCCCACTGTCTCCGTGGGGCACGCGTCCTCGCGGATGCTTTCGTCCGCGCGCAGCCACGCCAACGCCAGCATCGCGGCGGTGAGCAAGTTGTATTGAGAATGGAAGGAGTACGACTCGTAGCCGTGCCGAAGGCGCGGATCCATCCGGTTCTTCACGATCCACAACTCGCCGGACGGCCTCCGCCACCGCCCTACCGACCGCGCGCACAGCCGGGCCGCGCGCTTGAAGGCTCCCGCCGCGTGCGCATCTCCGCTCCGCGCATACCGCCGCGCGAACGTCTCGAATGTCACCGCCTGTTGGGCCTCGTTCCACTGGTGGTGCGCGCTCCGGCCGCCGCACGGCAGCTCGCCGTGAGGCGACTGCATGAACAGCGAGGCCCACGCCGCGTGCTCCAGGTCGGTCCGCAGCCGATCGGCCTGCGGTCCCGTGTAACCCTCTTCCACAAGGTCCAGGGCCCACAACCGGGCGAAGTGGTCGTAGGGCATCGGGTCGTTCGGGTCGCGGTACATCCCGGCGGGCGTGAAATGCTCCATCTGTCTGGCGATCGACGCCTCGACCCAGGCGTCGCTTCGACCGTAGCCCTCCCGCGTACGCAGACGCTCGCCCGCCGCCGCGACGATGTTCCAGTTGTTCAGCGGCCGGCCCGACACCGGCTGGTTCATGTATACCCGTTCGGGGACGACGCGTGCGAGATCGCGCTGCCACCCGGCAGCAGCCGGAGCTGGCACGAGCGTTCGCAGGACGACATCGGCGTGCAGCAGCAGTACCGTGAAGAAGTCGGCATGCCGGTCCGCCGCGTTGCCGTTGGCCAGATCCGCGCAGGCGCTCTCCATCGCGCGGATGGCGGCAGGCCGCACGTCAACGTTCGTTCCGGACGCGCAAAGGACCGCAGCCGACAGCGCGAACGCCGGAGTGGAGTACTGGCATTCCCGTCGCTCGTACGGATCGACTATCGCCCCGCGGTCGTCCTGGTGTTGAGCGAAGAAGCGCGTGATGCCATCGATGAGCCGCAGGTACTCGTCGCGGGAGAGCCCGGTCGGCTGGAACCGGTCCGGGACCCTCTCTTTCAGTCCATCCAGGAATCCGGACACGAGGGGCGCCCGAGGAAACGGCTCGCGCGCGGCCGCAACGGCCCCGGCTGGCGCCGCGCGCTGAACACGTGCCGGGGCGCCGCCCGCGAGTGCCGCCCCGCTCACCGTGTTGAGGAATTCACGCCGTGTCCAGTGCATCGCCCGGGACTCCCGAGGCGAACCGTCGTCCAGACCACCTCGATGGCGCGGCGGCCTATTTCACCTGAATCGGCTCCAGCTTCGGAGCCAGAAGGTGGTGGATGGCGAAGGCGACGAGGTACGCCGACGCGCAAATCGCGAACAGGATCGTGTAGCCGCCGGTCACGTTGCCGACAGCCTTGAACTGGTCGAGGAGCCTGCCGGAGAACCACGGGAACAGCATGCCGCCGATCGCGCCCGCCATCCCGCCGAGACCGACGATCGTGCCCACGTCCTTCTTCTGGAAGAGGTCCGAGGCCGTCGTGAACAGGTTCGCCGACCATGCCTGGTGCGCGGCGCCTGCCAGGCCGATCAACAGGACCGCCGGCCAGTCTCCGACCGTCGTCACCCAGAGAATGGGCAGCACGCAGAGCGCGAAGAAGAACATCCCCGATTTGCGGGCGCCGGTCACCGTCCAGCCGCGCTTCAGCAGGGTTCCGGTCAGCGACCCGCCCGCGATGCTGAGCACCGTGATGATCGTGTAGATCGTCACAAGGTGAACCCAGCTGTGCTTGATGTCCAGGCCGCGCGACGCCTTGAAGTAGTCGGGCAGCCACGTGAGGAAGAACCACCAGACCGGGTCGGTCATGAACTTCGCGACGATGAACGACCATGCCTGCCGGTGCGCGAGCGCTCGGCGCCATCCGAGAGGAGATTGGCCGGCGGTCCCCTGGTCGCGGTCGCTGTTGATGAACGCCAGTTCCTCCTTCGACACCCGCTTCGACTTCTCCGGGACGTCGTAGAACGGGAACCAGAGGAACAGCCACAGGAACCCGGCCAGCCCCGCGAAAACGAAAGCCGCCCGCCAGCCGAGGTAGATCGCGATGGGCGGGACGAGCGCCGGCGCGATGATCGCCCCGACGTTGGTGCCCGAGTTGAAGATTGCGGTCGCGAGGGCCCGCTCGCGCTTGGGGAACCACAGCGCGACGGCCTTGATGGCCGCCGGGAAGTTGCCGCCTTCGCTCGCGCCGAGGAAGATGCGCGCCGCGAAGAAACCGTTCACCGAGCCGACCAGCGAATGCGTCGCCGCCGCCACGCTCCACAGGGCGATCGACACGGCGTAGCCGATCTTCGTGCCGTAGCGGTCGATGAACCAGCCGAAGACGAAAAGGCCGACCGCGTACGCGCCCTGGAAGGCGGAGTTCACCAGGCCGAACTGCTCGTTGGTCCAGCCCAGTTCCTTGTCGAGAAATTCCTTGATGAGCGCGAGGATCTGCCGGTCTACGTAGTTGACCGTCGTCGCCAGGAAGATGAGGGAGCAGATGACCCACCGGTACCGGCCGACCGTGCCGAGTCCCGCGGACCCTGAAGACGCCGTCCGAGGACCCGCGAGACGTTGTTCGCTGGCAGTCACGGCTTCTCCTCCTGGTGCGTCCCGCCGGGATTCGGCGCGCCCCCGGCGTCTTCCTGGGCCTGCGTCAGCGCCGCGCGCTGCAGGTGACTGCTCATCGCCAGACGGGCCCGCTCGCTGTCACGGGCGCGGATGGCCTGGTAGATCGCCCGGTGTTCCTCGGCTGCGAGCTTCATGTCCGTCGCCACGCCGATCGACTGGCGCCGCAACTCGTAGAACACCTTCGACACCATCTCGACCACCGACGCGAGGATCGGGTTGTCGGTGGCGGCGGCCACCGCCTGGTGGAACCGGATGTCGTGATCGAGAAACGTGTTGGGCGAATCGAGGGAGGCGAACATCTCCGTGGTTTCGTCGCTGATCGCCATGACCTTCTCCGGCGCGGCTCGCTCGGCCGCGAGGCCTGCCACGGCGACTTCGAGCACGAGCCGCGCCTCGAACATCTGCGCTCGACTGAACCCATGCAGGGCGGCCAGGAAGCTGAGCGGCTCGCTGCCGAGCACCGGCGGCCCGCCAGTGATGAAGGTGCCGGCCCCCTGCCGAATCTGAACGACCCCCATCGCGGCCAGGCTCTTCAGACCCGAGCGCACGCTCGGACGGCTCACCCCCAACTGCTGGGCCAGGTCCCGCTCCGGCGGCAGCTGATCGCCCGACCGCAGTTCCCCGCTTTCAATCAACACGCGAATACGGGTGACCACCAGTTCGGCAGCGGTCACTTTTTTCGACGGCTTCGAGTGCATTGAGGTATTACCTCTCCATACGACGGACACTCCCGGAGTGCATGAGAGATACCATCGGCAGAGACGCCTGTCAACAGCGAAGTGTCTACATTCCATCCCGATGTCCCCTCCGGTTTCCGGCGGCGCGGACAGGCTGTGGTCGGCGTTTCCTGGCCAACAGGTTCGATGTTCACCGTGCGAGGGGTCTACAGTGGTAAGACCAATAGGCAGAGCTCAGCAGGTGCTGCCCGACTCCGGAGTTGCCAGCCGGCCCGAGATCGAGTACAAGCGTGCCGCGACGTTCTGCAACCCGTCACAAGGAGTCCCGGCCGATGAAGATTCGCTGTCACTCATTCTCGATGCCCCGTTGGGGCTTTGCTCTCCTCGCCGCGCTCGCCATGCTGGCTGGCACGATTGGCGCCCAGGATCGCCTGAAGACGATGCCTGGCTATGACCAATACCAGAAGATGACCAAGGAACTGACCGGCGCCGTGAAGCCGGGCAGTCTGTCCGTCGCCTGGAAGGACCCGCTGACGTTCGAGTACACGAAGGACAACAAGGTCTATCGCTACGACGTGACGAAGAAGCTCGCGACGGAAGTAGGGCCTGCGCCGGAGCAGGCCGCCGGGCCAGGCGCCCGCGGCCAGGGCGGTCGCGGCCAGACCGGAGCGCCCGAGCGCGGCCGGCAGGCGGCGTCGGCCACCTCCCCCGACGGGAAGCTCAAGGCGTTCTACCGGGATCGCAACCTGTGGCTGAGCGACGCCGCCGGTGGAAACGAGGTCGCGCTCACCACGGACGGAAGCGAGAAGGACCGGATCAAATACGGGACCGCGAGCTGGGTCTACGGCGAAGAGCTCTCCCAGACCACCGCGATGTGGTGGTCACCCGACAGCACGAAGGTCGCCTACTACCGCTTCGACGAGAAGCAGGTGGACGATTACTACCTCCAGCTCGATCAGACCAAGCTCTACGACCGCGTTGACACCGAGGCATACCCGAAAGCCGGCCGGCCCAACCCGGTCGTGGACCTTTTCGTGTACGACCCGGTGGCAAAGAAATCCGTGAAGGTGGACGTCAGAGGTGGCAAGCCGTTCGACAACGCCGTGGTCGGCCACTACGTCTACAAGCTCGCCTGGTCACCCGATGGCACCGAGCTGCTCTTCAACCGCACGAATCGCCGGCAGAACGTGCTGGAACTCGTGGCCGCCAACCCCTCCACCGGCGCGTGCCGGGTGGTCATTCGCGAAGAGTGGCCGACCGGATGGGTCGAGAACAGCCCTGGCATGACGTTTCTCAAGGACGGCAAGCGGTTCATCTGGGAGTCGGAGCGGAACGGGTGGAAGAACTTCTATCTCTACGACCTGTCCGGAAGACTGCTGAACCCCCTGACGACGCACTCGTCGTTCGAGGCCGGGTCGCTCGTCAAGGTCGATGAAGACGCCAAGGTCGTGTTCTACACTGCGCGCGACGGCGACAACTACCTGAAGATGCAGCTTCACCGCGTCGGCCTCGACGGAAAGGGTGAGGTGCGGCTGACGGATCCGGCGTTCAACCACTCGGTCGGCAGTTGCATGCCGCGCCCGGCGGGGGCCCGCGGCGGCCCGGGCGGCGCCGGAGGCGGCTCGTGCGGCATCGCGCCGGACAACCGGCATTTCGTTGACGTGACTCAGACGCACGACATCCCGCCGGCCACACGCCTGGTGGATGCCACCGGCAAGGTCGTCGCGGAACTCGCGAGCAGCGACATGTCGAAGTACTCCCAGCTCGGCCTCAAGAAGGCCGAGATGTTCACCTACAAGGCCGCCGACGGAAAGACCACGCTCCGCGGCATCATCAACTTCCCGTCGTCGTTCGATCCGGCGAAGAAATACCCGGCGCTCGTGTCCGTGTACGGAGGACCCGCGTCCGCGAGCAACACCGCGCGCGAGACGTTCGTCGGGCCGGCCTCGCTCACCGAATACGGCTTCCTCGTGCTCAACCTCGATTCGCGCGCCGTTCCCGGGATGGGCAAACGAACGCTGGACTCGATCTACCTGAAGCTCGGCCAGGTGGAGATGGACGACATGGCCGAGGGCGTGAAGGCCCTGTGGAGCCGGCCGTACTTCGACAAGGACCGCGTCGGCATTTACGGCACGTCCTATGGCGGCTACTCGTCGTTGATGTGCGTGCTGCGGCACCCGGAGGCGTTCCGCGTCGGCTCGGCCTCTTCGCCGCCGACCGCGTGGAACCATTACGACAGCATCTACACCGAGCGGTACATGTGGATCCCCGAGGAGAACAAGGAGGGCTACGAGGTCGGCAGCGCGATGACCTACGCCGAGAAGCTCAACGGCCGCCTCCTCATCTACTACGGAACCGCCGACAACAACGTGCACCCGACGAACTCGATGCAGCTGATCGCCGCGCTGCGGAAGGCCGGCAAGAGTTTCGAGGTGCAGGTGGGCCCCGATGCCGGGCACTCGGGCGTGTCCGCCGAGCGGATGATGGAGTTCTTCATCGAGAACCTGGTCCTCAACAAGCCGCCGGTCGTCAACGGTGGGCAGCACTGACGAGGGCGGGGCCGTCAACGGAGAAGGCAGAACGGAGAATGGAGAACCCGGCGGCCTTCTCCGTTCTCCGTTCAGTACTTTTCGTTCTCCGTGCTCCGTTCGACGTTTTCCGTTGAGGTCACGGCCTTCCCGGCCGCCTGCTCGTCCAACTCCCCTGCGATATACGCCGCGATGCGCTCACGGCTCCACAGGTGGTCGTCGTTGAGGTGGATGATGAGGGTGTCGAGGAAGTGCAGCTTGATGCACCCAGGCTCCGGACACCTGCGGACGCGGTCGTCGAGGCAGGCAAAGAACTTGTAGATGCCCTTCGGGCGGATCCCGGTGGCGTCGGCCGGCAGCCGGTAGATCGCTTCGTAGGCGGACCCGAGCGCGTCGGATCGATCCGTCCCCTCGAAGTACGCGCCGAACATCTGCTCGCGCCGGCACCGGGCACCCGCCCGGATGGCGTCGGCGAGTTCCTGTTCGTCCGGCCGGATCTTCTTTCGCATACAGAATGCTCGTGCAATGGCAGATCCGTGCCAATACGGATCGGGTGGAATTGGCCCAAGTTCCCACTATTATGCGTCAAGCCCAGTTACCTGGCCCGAGCGGTCATCCCGCGGCCGGACACTCGAGTGTCCGCCGGCGGGCGGATTCCCCTTACAGAACGCGCATGGTTCAAACCTCAGGGCCGAGGTCGAGAGGCGCGGCCGCCGCCCCAGGGCGACGCCATTTGTGGTAGCCTCTCCGCGACCATGGCAGGCCGATGAAGCGGGCCGGCCTGGACGGCGAACGTCGAACGGGGGACGACGAATGCGACCGTCTTCTCCGTTCTCCAATCTGCGTTCTCCGTTGAGGACGTGCCATTTCAACATCTTGCCGGTGCCCCCTCAACACCCCTATCACGCGCAACCGGCCGACCGGCCGGCGCGCCGGTTCTCGTACAAGCTACCCGCTTGCGAGATGCAGGAGGACGCAGTGCCCATCCCGACACGAAACGCGGTTGGGTGGATACGCGCATCAGCGGTGACAGCCGCCTTCGTGTGGCTGCTTCCAGCGATGGCCGCGGCCACCGATTTCTCGAAGTACCACACGTACCAGGAGCTTTCCGGCGAGTTGAAGGCGATTGTCGCCGCGAACCCGACGGTCAGCAAGATCACGTCCATCGGCAAAACGCGGGAGGGACGCGACATCTGGGCCGTCGAGATTGCGAACCCGGCCGGGACGCCGGTGGACCAGCGCCCCGCGCTTCTGGTGGCCGCCAATTTCGAAGGCGATCACGTGATTGGCAGCGAGTTGGCGCTCTTCCTGGTGGATGCCCTCGTCAAGGGCTATGCCACCGACGCGGGGATCAAGCAGCGACTCGACAACAACGTGATCTACGTGGTGCCGCGCGTCAACGTCGACGGCGCCGAGTTGATGTTCGCGCCAATCAAGACCGGCCGGCGGACGAACGCCACGCCGTACGACGCCGACAACGACGGCCGGATCGACGAGGACGGCCCCGAGGATTTGAACAAGGACGGCTTCATCACCGTCATGCGCGTCAAGGACCCGAAAGGCCCCTACATGATCAGCCCGGAGGACCCGCGGCTCATGAAGCGCGCCGACCCGGCTCGAGGCGAGGCTGGCGGCTGGGCCCTCTACTGGGAAGGCCTGGACAAGGACAACGACGGTTTCATCGCCGAGGACGGCCCGGGCGGCGCGGACATCGACCGCAACTTCATGCACCAGTACCCCTACTACGAGCCCGATGCCGGGCGGTACATGGTCAGCGAGAACGAGACGCGCGCGATGCTGGAGTTCATGCTGAAGCACCGGAACATCGCGGCCATCCTGTCGTTCGGCGAAAGCGACAACCTGATCGTGACGCCGACGCGGCGCGGCGAGCTCGCGCCGCCCAACCCGATCAACCTGATCGACTTCGCCGATCGGAGCGTCGCCGGCGCGCGGCGCGTCGGGATGTTCCAGGACGCGGGCTTCGGCGGCCGCGGAGGCCGTGGCGGCATGATGATCGTGACGGACGAAGGCGGAGCCCAGGGCGGACGCGGTGGTGCGGGCGCCCCACCCGCGGGCCGTGCGGCAATGCCTGCGCAGCGTCCGAACACGACGATTGCGACAGCCGACTACGAGTACTTCCGGACGATCAGCGAGAAGTACCGCGAGTTGACGGGCCTGCGCGCGACAGGCTTCACGCGTACGCCCGCGGGGGCCTTCTTCGAGTACGGCTACTACCAGTACGGAGTCCCGTCGTTCTCCACGCCAGGATGGGGGTTGCCTGGCGGAGGGCGGCCGGCCAACGGGGGCACGGGTGCGCCCGGAGCCATGGGCGGTGCACCCACGGCGGCGGCCGGCATGCCATCCGGCGCCGGGCAGCGCGGAGGCGGACAGCGGGGGGCCGGCGCGGCATCTGCCGCTCCCCCCGCCGGCGCCGAGGCGCCGGAGGGCATCGACCTCCGGCTCCTGCAGTGGATGGACGATGAGAAGATCGATGGGTTCGTCAAGTGGGCGCCCTACAAGCATCCGACGCTGGGCGAGGTCGAGATCGGGGGATTCAAGCCGTATGCGACGACCAATCCCCCTGCCGCGCAGATCGCTGAACTCGGGGCGTCGCACGCGAAGTTCGCTCTGTACGTCTCGTCGCTGTTCTCGAAGATCAAGATCGCGAAGACTGAAGTGACGGCGCTCGGCGCCGGCCTGTTCCGAATCAGAGCCGAGATCGAGAACGCCGGCTACCTGCCGACGGCACTGTCGCAGGGTGTGCAGGCTCGCGCCGTAAAGCCGGTGATGGTGCAACTCGGGGTTCCTCCCGACAGCATCGTGACCGGAAACGAGAAGACGAACCACATCCCCGCGCTGGCCGGGTCGGGATCCCGTCAGTCGTTCGAGTGGGTCATCAAGGGAACGCCGGGCTCGACCGTCACGTTGAAGGCCGTCTCGCAGAAGAGCGGCACCGACACCGCCACCCTGGCCCTGCGGTAGGAGCCGCCTTACATACGGAGAACGATGATGAACAACCTTTGCAGGCTCACGACGGCCGCTGCCCTGCTGATGGCAGTCGCCGTCTTCACGTCGCCTGGTGTGTCCGGGCAGGCGGGCCAGGCGAAACCGGCAGCCCAGGCTCCGGCCGGCAAACCACCGACGACCGCGACCAGGGCCACGCCGAAAGACTGGACGCAGGCACCAAGTTCGGAGCGCCCGTACAAGGTCCGGCTCGACTTCGACCGCTGGCACGACGTCGCCGAGCTTCAGGCGGATCTCAGAACCCTCGAGAAGGCGTACCCGAAGTTCCTGAAGTACATCGTGCTCGGCAAGAGCTACGACGGGCGCGACATCGCCGGCATGATCGTGAACAACCCGGACACCGGGCCCGACACGGGCAAGCCCGCGATGTACATCGAGGCGAACATCCACGGGAACGAGATCCAGGGCGGCGAGATCTGCATCTACACGATCTGGTACCTCATGGAGAACTACGGGAAGCTCGATCGGATCACGAAGCTCGTGGACGAGCGGGCGTTCTACATTGTCCCGACCGTGAACCCGGACGGGCGCGACTATTTCATGCACGGGGCTGGCGGCAACTCGCGCACCGGTCACATGCCCGTCGATGACGACAACGACTACCAGTTCGACGAAGACGGACCCGAGGATCTGAACGGCAACGGAATAATCGAGCAGATCCGGAAGTACGTGCCCGGCCAGGGGAACTACAAGAAGAGTGCGATCGACCCCAGGATCATGGAACCGGTCAAACCGGGAGAAGTGGGCGACTACATCATGCTCGGCCAGGAAGGCATCGACCACGACGGCGACGGCCGCGTGGGCGAAGACGGCCCGGGCAGCTACGACCCCAACCGGAATTTCGCCTCGGACTGGCAGCCGAATTACATCCAGGGCGGCGCCATGGACTACCCGTTCCAGCTCCCGGAAGCCAAGGCCGTCAACGACTTCTGGATGTCGCACCCGAACATCGCCGGCCTCCAGACCTATCACAACAACGGCGGGATGATCCTGCGAAGCCCGGGCGCAGAGTGGACCGGCGACTATCCGGCCTCCGACGTGCGCGCGTACGACGAACTGGGGCGGAACGCCGAGCGCATCCTCCCCTTCTACAAGTACCTGGTCATCTGGAGCGGGCTCTACACCGTCCACGGCGGCGTGACCGACTGGGGCAACGACGGCCTCGGCATCGTGTCGTTCTCCAACGAGCTGTGGAACAACGGGCAGTACTTCACGAGCCCCGAGTTGAAGGACCAGCAGAGAGACCCGAACAGCCCGATCGCGCCGCGCATGGCCAACTACTTCTTCAACGACTTCCTCGAGTTTGGCGACGAGTTGACCGAATGGAAGGAATTCGACCATCCGCAATTCGGCAAGGTGGAAATCGGCGGTACGTTCAAGAAGACGTTCGGACGGTTGCCGCCCAGGTTCATGAACGAGGAACTGTGCCATCGCAACATGGCATGGACGCTCTACCAGGCCGACGAGATGCCGAAAGTGACCCTGGGCCAGTCGAAGGTCGAGAAGCTCGGTGACGGCATCTTCAAGGTGTGGCTCGACCTCGGCAACCCCAAGGTCGCCCCGACGATTCTCGCCAAGGCGGCGATGAACAACGTCGTACCGCCCGACCTCCTCACGGTGGATGGCAAGGGGATCGAGATCATCTCGGCGAGCTGGGTGACCGACAAGTGGCGTCCCGCCGTCGCGCAGTCGATCGACCAGAAAGACCTGAAACGCATCATGCTGCGCAACGGCCTCTCCGGCCGGACCACGAAGACGATCCAGTACCTCGTCAAGGGCACTGGTCCCATGGTCGTGAGGTACGCCAGCCAGAAAGGCGGCATCGCGGAAAAGACCCTGACGCTCCAGTAGCGGGGTCAGATCTTCGACCTGACCCCACGGGGAGTCTGGTAAGCTGGGGTATCCGCCATTACACTCCTGGCGACTCCGGGACGCCTCGGCCATGATCTGCCCCCGCTGCCGCGTTGCGGCATCTGATTCGGCGTCGAAGTGCCCGTCCTGCGGCACGGTGTTGTCCTCCACCGACGACGAGGGCGCCACGCGGCTGCCCTCGATGGCCTCGGGCGACAGCCCAACCGTGCCGCCCGGAGGTTCCGCGCCTGGCATATCCGACACCGCGCTGGGCGAATCAGAAACGAGTCTTGGCGAGGAATCACCGACAGGCGCTCCCGGCCAGACGCCGCGCGCACGTGCCGACACCGGTCCTCTGACGCCTGACCAGGCCTTCGGGCCGCGATACCACATCATCAAGATGATCGGTCTCGGCGGCATGGGCGCGGTCTACCAGGCATGGGATGCGGAACTTGGGGTTGTGGTCGCCCTGAAGGTCATCCGGCCTGAAATCGCGGCCGACCCCGTCGCGGCGCGGGACCTGGAGAGGCGCTTCAAACGCGAGTTGTTGCTGGCCCGGCAGGTCACCCACACGAACGTCGTGCGCATTCACGACCTCGGCGAGATCGAGGGCGTGAAGTACATCACGATGCCCTTCCTCGAGGGGTCCGACCTGGCCACCCTCCTCAAGAAAGAAGGGACGCTCCCGATCGATCGGGCGCTCCGGATCGCAAGAACCGCGCTGGCGGGCCTGATTGCAGCTCACAAGGCCGGCGTCGTGCACCGCGATCTAAAACCGGCGAACCTGATGATCGCGGCCGGTGACGACGCGCTGATCATGGATTTCGGGATCGCGCGGTCGACGGGAGACATGGCGACGGCCAGAGGCGCCTCGGACCAGGCGCAACACAGCAGAGGGCCCCGGATGGACGGCGCCACGACCGCCGGCCAGATCGTCGGCACCATCGAATACATGGCGCCCGAACAGGCGCGGGGGGAGGAGGTGGATGAGCGCGCCGACGTCTACGCGTTCGGTCTGATTCTCTACGACATGCTCCTCGGCCGTCGCCGGCACACGCACGCGACGACGGCGATCGCCGAGCTCCAGCAGCGGATGGCGCAGTCCCCTCCCCGTCCGAAGTCGATCGACCCGAGCATTCCGGATGCCGTCGATCGGATCATCTCGCGCTGCCTCATGCCAGACCCCGCCGCACGGTTCCAGACGACCGCGGAGCTGGCCGCGGCGCTGCACCTGCTCGACGCCCAGGGCCGGCCCCTGCCAACCGACCGACGCCTCGTCCACGCCGTCGTCGGCGGAGGTCTCGTTATCATCATGGCGATGTTCGCCATTACCTGGTCTTTCGTGCGAACACGCCCGCCGGCGGCCCCCCACGAACCGGTGCCGGTCATCATCGCCGACTTCGAGAACAAGGCGAACGACCCTGTCTTCGAGGGCACGCTGGAACGCACGCTCGGTGACGCCGTCGAAGAGGCGTCGTTCATCACCAATTACAGTCGGACCGACGCCCGCCGCCTGGTCCAGAAGCTCAATCCTGGCTCGCCGTTGACCGCGCAGATGGCGCGGCTCGTGGCCGTGCGCGAAGGCGTGAAAGTCGTCCTGGAGGGTACGATTGCCCGAGAGGGGGCCGGCTACAGCCTCACCGTCCGTGCGGTCAGTCCGTCGGACGGAAAGCAGGTCTGGGCCGCCCGGACCACCGCGTCGGACAAGTCCCGCGTGCTGGCCGCCGTCAACACGCTTGCCGTGGACCTGCGGCGGACTCTTGGTGACACGTCGCGGGTCGGCGCAGCCGAGTCCCTCACCTCCGCGTCGCTCGACGCCGTCCGCGAGTACTCGCTCGCGCAGGATCTCGCCAACGCCGGCCGGCACGAAGAAGCCATCGCCCATTATCGGACTGCCCTCGAGCACGACCCGAAGTTCGGACGGGCCCACTCCGGCTGGGCTACGGCCGCGTTCTACCTCGGGCGGAAGGACGAGGCGTCCGCGCAGTGGAAGAAGGCCCTCGCGCTGCTCGACGCGATGACCGAGCGCGAGAAGTACCGCACACTGGGAACGTACTACTTCGGCATCGCGAAGAACTACGACAAGGCCATCGAGAACTACTCGGCGCTGATCCGCCTCTACCCCACCGACCTCGCGGGGCACAGCAATCTCGCATTCGCCTACTTCAACGTGCTCAACTTCGCGAAGGCGCGGGAGGAAGGCGACAAGGCGCACCGGCTCTATCCGAAGAACATCCTCATCGGGAACAACTTCGCGCTCTACGCGATGTATGCCGGCGACTTCGCCGCCTCCGCGGCGCAGGCCCGTCAACTCGTCGAGCAGGACTCCTCGTTCTTCAAGAACTACCTCCCTCTCGCCATCGCCGCCCTCGCCGACGGCAAGCCGGACGAGGCCCGGAGCGCCTACCGGAAGATGGCTGCCACGGGAACGGTCGGGGCCTCGCTGGCGAGCATCGGCGTCGCGGACGTGCTTGCATACGAAGGGAGGTTCGCCGAGGCGGAGGCGGAACTCAAAGCCGGCACCGCCGCCGACGAGAAGGCCAAGGACTGGGAGGCAGCCGGCGTGAAGCGTGTGGCGCTCGGCGAAGTGTACGAGTCGACAGGCCGGGCATCGCTCGCAATCCAAGCGGCGCAACGCGCCGCTGAGATTGCCAAGGAGGAAGCGACTCTGGCCCCGGCGGGCCGGCTCCTCGCCCGACTGGGTCGCGCGTCCGACGCCGCGGGGATCGCCCAGCGGCTGGGAACCAGCCTGGAACCCCAGACCCGGGCGTATTCGAAGATCGTCGAAGCCAACGTCGCGATGCGGGAGGGACGCTGGGCCGACGCCATCGACGGGCTCCGCGCAGCCATCAAGCTGGCGGATCTCTGGCTGGCGAGATTCGACATGGGCGTGGCCTACATCCGGGCGGGCCACGAGGCCGAGGCGCTGGCCGAACTCGACGCCTGCACGAAGCGGCGCGGCGAGGCGTCGGCGCTGTTCCTCGACGACACGCCGACGTTCCGCGTCCTCGCAGCGCTACCCTACTGGCTCGGTCGGGCCCAGGAAGGCGTCGGCCAGCAGGCCGCCGCCCTGGCGAACTACAGAGCGTTCCTCCAACTCAGGCCCCCAACTTCGGGCGATCCGCTGACCCTCGATGCGCGCAAGAGGTCAGGAAGCTGAGCGGGACGCCTCGATCGGCCGGCCTCTCCTACCTGTCGAGGCGCGGGACGATCACTACCGCCGAGGCCGACGCGACTCCGCCGGTCTTGTTGGTCGCCGTGATGGTGATCGAGTAGCGCCTACCCACCGTGTCGTTCGGAAGGCGGCTGGCCACCAGAGGCACGATAAACGAGTAGCCCCCTAGCACGCCGACCGTCACCTTCCCGGACAGGCTGATTACGCCGTAAGAATCGGTCACCGTATAGCTCGCCGATGCGATCCCGGCCGGGCTCGTGATTCTGCCGAACACGGCCACAGGCACCGTCTGACCCGCCTCGAGCCACAGCACGCACGGCGTGGCAAACACCGAGATCTTCACCGTACCCGTGCCATTGACAATGACGTTGAAGGTCGTCGGCGTTGCGGTGTTTCCGGCGGCATCCCGGGCGGAGCAGACGATGGGGGTCGTGCCGATCGCGAATACCGAACCGGAGGTCGGCGCGCAGGTCGCCGGAAAGGCCCCGCTCACGGCGTCTACGGCGGACGGCGGCACATAGCTCACCACCGCTCCGGCCAAGGAGGTGGCTGACACGGTCACGTCCGCGTGCGGCGCAATCACCGGCGGCGTCGTGTCCTTGACGGTCACGGTGAACGAGCTCGAGCCGGTGTTGCCGTGTGCATCGGTGGCCGAGCACGTGACCGTCGTGGGGGTCGCCGAGAGCGGGAACGTCGAGCCCGAGGTGGGACTGCACGTGACCGTCAGGGCCGCCGTCACC
>Ga0209048_10000096_pt1 | contig 85625 bp, 71 predicted proteins | sample FrelakmetCRP12CR_FD_187146 | JGI IMG/M metagenome (GOLD analysis project Ga0209048, IMG submission 187146) | Freshwater lake sediment microbial communities from the University of Notre Dame, USA, for methane emissions studies - CRP12 CR (SPAdes)... | ecosystem: Environmental > Aquatic >...
GATGTTCTGGGCCGCGCCACCCGACCACTTCATCTTCATTGACAGCGATCTCAACACCCAGAGGCCAGGCTACACCGGGCCGGGGAGCATCGCCCCAGCGGAGGAGACCAGGTAAGTCAGCGACCTTCAAATTACCCTTGCGCGAGGATGCGAAGGGTTTCTCTTGGGATGGATTAGCGGCGGTTTCAGGAATAGGGTTTCAGTCGTAGTCACAGTGCTCTGACGCCTGGTTGTGTGCTGCAACCCCGATTCGCAAGACCTTCGACCGGTCGGTGAGATCCTTATCATGTGGGATTTGCGTTATTTGCTTGATTCGTCGTTGCGCGGGCAGGTATGCTTCACTTGTTCCGAGGGGAACAAATCCTTCCGAAGAGTCAACATCAGCATTTCCGCCAAGGGCAGTTCAATGTCGAAAACAACCATCGAAATCAGGCCGCACCGGGGTGGCTGGCAGGTCTTCGAAGGGTCGGGCGTCCAGCCGTATTTCGGCGATCGCAAGCACGCGGTCGATTATGCTATTGGACGGGCCAAGATGAGAAAAGGTGAGATTCGAATTTTGGACGCTGATGGTGAGCTGCTGGAGACGTTCCCGTTCGATGATTCAGGTTGAAAAATTGTGATTCCCCGTCCACTTCACCAGTGATGCGACGTTGTCGCCTGGGAGATTTACAGACTCCACCCAGTCGAGCTTAGCATCCTGTCGCTCGGTCAAGGCCAACTGGGGAAGCGAGGCCAACGGTTGCCTGAAAGGAGGGCACGAGTGGACGGCCGCAACCGCTCGTTTAATGAATCGAGATTGGAATTTGCGGTTGCCGACCGTAATTTGAGCAACGTCAATGCAGACAGCGTTCTATCGAGCCGAATTTGATCAGCCGCATCCGGAACGGACGCGCGCGATCCTGAAGGCGCATCCAGAGGTTCGGAAACTGATGGGCCGAAATCCGTACACCGCGCTGATCGCCTGCCTGATCCTGATCACGCAAACCTCGATCGCCTACGCGATGGGCCGGCTTGGGGGAAATTACTGGTGGCTGAGTGTTATCGTTGCCTATGGCATTGGCGCGTTCGCGAACCATTGCGCGTATGTGATCATCCACGATGCGACCCATAACCTGGTTTTTCGCAGCAAGACCTTGAACAAATTCAGCGCGATCGCAGCGGATCTACCGAATTTGTTCCCGGGTGCGGTTGCGTTTGGCGTTTACCATCTCAAACATCACGCGCATCAGGGCGATTACGAATCTGACGCCGATATCCCAAATCAATGGGAGGCCAGGCTGATCGGCAACAAGTGGTACCGCAAAGCCTTCTGGTTGCTCTTTTTTCCCATTTTCCAGCTGACACGACCACCGCGTTTGAAGGCGATCACGATGTGGAGTGGTTGGATGGTGGTGAATCTATTGTGCGCGGCAGCGTACGTTTTCGCCGTGATCCACTTCTGCGGGTGGGCCGGCGCCTGGTACTTGCTTTGTTCATCTTTTTTCTCGATCGGTTTGCATCCCGTGGGCGCGCGTTGGGTGCAGGAGCATTACACGCTCGATCCCGACCAGGAAACATTTAGCTATTACGGGCCGATCAATTTGGTCGCACTCAATGTCGGGTATCACAATGAGCATCATGATTTCCCTTCGATCGCCTGGAATAACCTGCCGAGGCTGCGTGCTCTGGCGCCGGAGTTCTATGAAACTTTGCGTTATCACACATCCTGGAGCCGATTGTTGCTCCAATTTCTGTTCGATCCTCGATACACCTTGTTCTCGCGCGTGGAACGATGAAAAAGGCTGACCTGGCCCGGTTCGCGTCAGGAATCTCGGATATTGAATGGACCGGAAAAGGGCTGCTTTATTTGTAGACGTTTCGAGGCCGTTCCCGTATTCTACGGGGCTGCTCAATCGGATGACCATCCCGGCGATCGCTGCATCGCCCTTCATTCGCTACGTCGAAAACCATGAGGCGTGGGACCGCCGCTTGTTCCAATTATGCAACTAAATCAAGGTAATCGAGAGATGCAAAACGAGGCTGATCTGACGGTGGAAACGGATCCCGGCAAGTTCAGCCTGAGCGATTTCCTCGTCGGCAACAGCAAGGATCCGCTCAAACCGCCGCCAGTCTTCACCAAATGGCATCAGGCGGGGGAATGGGCCATTGAACTCTACGAGCCTCAACTCCTTGGCCCGGCTGACGCCCGGACCACGCTTCACTATGACGGCAAGTCGCATCCGGTCATCAATCTCTGTTCCTACAACTACCTTGGCCTGGCCAATCACCCGGAAGTGATCGCGACCGCGCACGAGGCGTTGGCCACGCACGGTCTGGGCGCGTGCGGTTCGCCCATGCTCTCAGGCATGACCGACCTCCATCGGCAATTGGAAAGGAAGATGGCGGAGTTCCTCGGTTTCGAGGATACGATGCTCTTCAACAGCGGCTTTGGTGGGGCGCTCGGGACAATCTCCGGGCTCCTGCGCAAGAGCGACGTGGCTGTGATGGATAATCGTTCTCACCTCAGTCTGCGCGACGGCGCCGTGCTTGCCCGCACCCGGTCCGAGCGTTTTGAGCACAACGATCCGGAGTCGCTTGATGCTGCCTTGACCCGTCATAAAGGGAAACGTCAGCTCGTTATCGTCGAAGGCATTTATTCGATGGATGGCGACTTCGGAAATTTGGGCGCTTTAATGGATGTGGCCGATGCGCATGAGGCGAGTGTTTTCGTCGATGAAGCCCATTCAATGCTTGCCTGCGGTGCGAACGGCCGAGGTGCGGTGGAACATTTCGGCGTCGAAAAACGGATTCGAATTCTCTACGGAACATTTTCGAAGGCCTTTGGAGCACTGGGCGGATTTGTTTGCGGCTCAAAGGAAACGCTCGATTATCTCCGCTTTTACTCGCACCCCTATGTCTATTCCTGCGCCCTGCCGGCCGTCGTCGTTGCCGCCATCTTGAAAGCGCTCGAACTGGGAACGAGCCGGCCTGAACTGCGCACGCGCCTTTGGGAAAATGCGGATTACTTCCACAAGCAGCTGGCCGGGCTCGGCATCGACACTGGAACCTCCACTACCTACATCATGCCCCTCGTCGTTGGCGATCGCGAACGCATGTATCGGATGGGACACGAGCTTCGCCATCGTGGTCTTTGGGTCGCGCCCGTTGATTATCCGGCGGTGCCACAGGATCGGATTTGCTTCCGCGCTTGCGTGACGGCCAGCCACACTCGCGCCGACTTGGACGAGGCCCTCAACATCCTTGCAGACACTTTCGTTCCCGCGCAGATGCAACACGCCTAGGGCCAACGCCAAAAAGCACATGCCGCAACGTTACGTCTCCAATAAGAATGAAACGGTCCGGATGTTCGAGAGCGACCTGATGGAGCTTTTTTCTCACGTTCACCCAGTGACTCCAGTGGTGATGTATCTGCCGGTAATCGGCTACATGCTTTATGTCGCGATCTGGCAACGGGCGATGTCGATCGGTGCGGTGGCAGGATTGGTTGCGCTCGGCCTCCTCATCTGGACTCTGGTCGAGTACACGATGCACCGGTACATTTTCCATTACCAACCCGCGAGCGGCTGGGGGAAGCGCCTGCACTTCCTGCTGCATGGAGTGCACCACGATTACCCGCAGGATGCCAGCCGGCTGGTGATGCCGCCGATTGTGAGCGTTCCGCTCGCCCTGGTTTTTTATGGACTCTTTCTTGGCGTGTTTGGAGGTCTGGCCCCGGCCGTATTTGCGGGTCTACTCGTCGGTTATCTCTGTTACGACATGATTCATTACGCGACGCATCACTTTTCGATGAAAAGAGGCGTGGGGCTTTGGCTGAAGCAATATCACATGCGTCATCACTACAAGGACGATCACACCGGATACGGCGTCAGTTCTCCGCTCTGGGATTATGTTTTCCGAACAAGAACACCCAGCGTGGCCGGCCCTGAACATCCGCAAGACGAAGGAATTCAAGCAGCGTCGCGACCGGCGAGCAGCGTTCACTGCGAGTAGGGGAATCCCTGCTCCACCTTACGCCATCTGATACGCCCGCCGAATTACGGAGAGGCACAGCGCAGCCTCGTTAAAAGATGCGAGCGCGGCCGACGGGCGATTGAAGCTCGCGATGACTTCCGGCAACATCGCGGCGAACCAATCGGCATGGTGCGAGCCGGCGGATAACGCGTTCTCAAATTGGATTTCCTCGTCACCGAGCTTCAGCGTGTCGTCGTCGATCGCGATTTCCCCGCGCTTGCCAATCAGGCGCAAAGTGTTTCGCCGCGCAGCGGCCCTCCAAGTGAGAAAAATTTTCGCGTGACCGGTCGGGAATACGAGCGTCAGCGTGGCCTCGTCTTCAACGTTATCCGGAGCGAGTCGATGGAGTGAAGCGCGAACCTCGATCGGGTTCTCGCCAAACCACTGGCGTGCGAGATAAATCGCATGCCAGCCGTGATCCATCAGCACGCCACCGCCGGCGATGGCGGGATCGCGGCGCCAATTCGGATGATCCGGGTCGGCCACGGCGCAATCCTGGACGCGCAAAGTCTCAATTTCCACCCTGCAGAGCTGCCCGATGGCGTCTGAACGCAGCATCTCCGTCGCTCGCCGGACGATGGGCGCGTATTTCCAATTGTGAACCGGTACGACAGCTCGTCCGGCTTCACGCGCGGCGCCACGCACCTTGTCGAGTTCAACCAGATCGAGCAGCAGCGGTTTTTCACAAAGGACGTTCCATCCCCTGGCAAGTCCATCCAGGATTGGCTCGCCATGCAATGCCGGTGGCGTACAAATATCGACAAAATCGATTTCGACGCCTGCGGCCAGTTCCTCCATCGTTGCAAACGTTGCCACCCCTGGCGTCGCTTCGCGCGCGGCCTCGCGTCGTTTTTCCGTTCGATCAACCACGGCGACGATCTTTGCCTCGCGGGAATCCTGGTAGGCGGGCCAATGGCCGTTCCGGGCGACTTCGCCGAAGCCGATTATCGCACCTCTTAGCATGGCTCTTTGCTCATGGGAGGAGCGCCGGCCTCTCAGGTGCCATCCACGCCTTGTTCCGAAAAGAACGGGCACATTGCAGATGGGAGGTCCCTCGGCGCGCTTCGCCAGCCTCGGGATGAGGAGACGAGTGCGCGAGTTTGATCAACGCTCTCCTTCGAGGCGCTCGAGCGCCCGGTCGATAATGGCCAGCGCGGAATTCGCCTGCTCGGCCGAAAGAATCAAGGGCGGATGGACGCGAACTCTCGGTGTGTAGCTCATCATGATTAAACCGTCCGCAAGACAGGCCTTAAAGAACGCGATGCATTTCTCTTTGGGAAGGAACGTCTTTGTTTCCTGATCCGTCACAAGGTCAAACCCGATCAGTAATCCTTGCCCTCGGACGTTGGCGATCGAACGATGGCGTGTCGCCAGCACTTGCAGTCCCTCGCGCAGCATGCCTCCCACCGTGGCGGAATTCTCCACGAGCTTGTCCGCCAGGATGGTTTGGATCGTGACCAAGGCCGCCGCGGCGGCGAGCGGATTTCCGCCATAGCTGGATGAAGATGCGCTCGGCAAAGAGAATGGCTTCGCGGCCATGATCTCGTCTGTTGAAACCAGGGCGCTGACTGGAAATCCAGATGCAATCCCCTTTCCCAGAGTCATGATGTCGGGAACCACTTTGTCACGGTCACAGCCAAAAAGGCGGCCGGTGCGACCGAAGCCCGTGATCATTTCGTCGGCGACAAGGAGCGCGCCGTACTCATGGGCAACCGCCAACACCTCGCGGAGGAATCCCTTGGGCGGCACGATGTTGCCCGCTGTCCCCTGGATCGGTTCGATGACAATGGCGGCGGGCCGCCCGCTGGCATCGATCTCAATCACGCGGCAAAGCTCCCTGATGGCATGCTCCCGGCATTCGGACTCCGAACCGGCGAAGCGTGTTGGATCGGCGTACGGCGCCAGGTAGTGACCCGTCGGCAACGGTCCGATGAGGTTTTTCCAAGCGACGTCCGAAAGTGGAAGGACGCCGGCTGTCTTACCGTGAAAACCGCCGGTGAAGCCAACGATGTCGGTTCGCTTGCTGAAAGAGCGAGCCAGGCGAATCGCGGCTTCAACCGCTTCCGCGCCGCCGCTGAAAAATTGTGTGCGCGACAACCCGCCCGGCGCCAGACTGGCAATCAGTCTAACGAGTTCAGCGCGTGGCCGCGAGGTGAAGCTGCCGACCGTTACGGCTTCCAGTTGTTTCGCCAGCGCCGCGACGTAGCGCGGGTGTGCGTGGCCCAGGCTGGCGACCGAAACCCCTGCATTCAGATCAAGATACGTTCGTCCGTCCAGATCCGTCAGCGTGGCTCCGGTCCCGCGCTCAATCGCGAGTTCGGAGAGCAACGCGATCGTCTGAAGCCCTGGTGCGATGAATTGGTGTTCTTCATCGAAAAGCGCTTTCGTCCGCGCTTGAGATTGAGTATGGGCTTCACTCTGCATGGACACGCCTCGCAATGAAATCCGCTATCGCATAAGAGGCCCGCTCGCGACAGGGCGCGAACGACGGCCAGTCGTTCAGATCGATCAGAGTAAGCTGGCTGGCAGGCGACACGATCACATCACCTCCGAAAATATCGAGACCGGCGGCGGCGGCGGCGCGGCTGGCCAGACTTTCCAACTCCTCAGAATTGAAAGGGTATTTCCTGGCTTCTCCCGAGTAGAACCAGTGAAAAAATCCGCCCCCGGCGACGCCATAGAATTTTATCTCATCGCCAGCCCGATGCGCCTGCACCGCGGCCATATCGATTCCGCGCCTCGAGAATTCAGCGAGGCCGGCCTCAAGCCGTTCTCGCGAATCAACCCACTGCACGTCCGCGGTCACGGACGCGTGGACATCGCCGCGTTTGAGCCAGATTCCCTCATTCGGATCGAGGGAATGCAGATTGAAGCTTCCCGTGGTGCCCACCAGGTGTGTTTGCGGGAAGGAAACCCCGGCTTCGACCATCAGTGCAGGCAATCGATCGCGATGGGTGTTTAGAGCGGAGCGCGGGCTGTTGATAATCCTGGTGCCGTCTCGTTCCCATTCCGCGAGATTCTCGAGTGACGATCTTCCCTGGCACATGGAAAAAACCATGACTGCGCCCGAGCGACTGCTTTTGGCTTCGGTGAGGGACTGGAGATCCACGGCGAATTCTCGTTCTCGCAGCCGATGCGCAAGTTGCTCGAGAAGCAAGGCATCGTTCGATCGGTGGCGACCGGGCGAGTACTGCGTTTCCCGATATAGACCGAGCAGTCGTCTCATACCGGCGCGCTCCGGAGAAATGCTTCCGCTGTGGCGATATCAGCAGGACGATCGACATCAATCGCGTCCGCAATTGGAATGCCAGCGAGTTTGTAACCACGATCAAGTAAACGTCCCAGGAAGGTTCGCAGGGCACCGATCCCATCGCGTCGCGCCGCTTCGGCTTCGCGGAGAATCAACGGGCGCACCGCGTACACTCCTGCCGTCGCGTATGGCGAAGGCGCGGCCGCTTCACCAATCGCGACGACGCCCGAATCTCCTGGCGCCGTTCGCACGAGCAACGGCTGTTCGTCGTTCCCCGGCGAAGTGAGCGCCAGCGTTATCGCAGCCTGTCTTAGTCGCCGTGCTTCGGCGATGAACCGGGAGTACATCTGCGCGCCGGCCACGGTATCGACCGTTGAAAGAAGGAACGGTCCCTCGTCTCCATCGGCCGCCAGCGTTTCGACCAGACGAAGAAAGCTATGCATGGACGTAGGTGTGGTCTCGACGATCCAGCGCAGCGCGAAAGGCCATTTCACGGCGACGACGTGATCGCGAACGGCCAGGGAATCCTCGTTGATAATCACGACGACTTCAGTTGCACCGGCATCTGACATCGAACTCAGAACGTGCTCAATCAAGGTCTGGTGGCCCACCTTTACGAGAGGTTTCAATGGACCCGATTGTGTCCGCAATCGGTGGCCGCGGCCTGCAGCCAGCACGCCCGCTCGTAACGGAAAATTGCGGCCTGCGTTCATGCGAGAGTTGGTGAACCTGCCGACACGGCGGCGGGAAGATCGGCGAGTCTGCGGAGACGAAGATCGACCAGTGATGGATCGGGACATTCGCGTGGCGTGGTGCCTTCAAGCCAGGCCGTTTTCATGCCGGCCTTCTTCGCCGGCAGAACGTCGCGCTCAAACGAGTCGCCCACCATCATCATCGTCCCGGCATTGCCGCCGAATTTCTCGATGGCATGGAGAAAGATTGCAGGGTCTGGTTTGAAAAGGCCCACGCGTCGCGAGTCCACAATCACAGAGAGGAAGGGCGCGTACCCAAAATCCACGCAGAGCTGCTCGACGTTACCGCAGCCGTTGGAGACAACGCCCAGTTCAAAACCGCGCTGGACGAGGGTCGCCAGGAGCGGCGCATTCTCGGCTGCCGCCTTTCGAGCGGGTGCGATGAAACCTTCGACGAGGTGTTGACTGAGGCCGTGGTTCCTCAATCCGAGGTGCGCGAGCTGCCATTGGACGTGGAGGCCAATCATTTGCGCGAAGTCCGACGAGGAAATTGTTTCATCCAGAGCCGATCTTCGCTCGGCTTCGTCAAATGCCGCTCGAAGCGATTTGCGCGGAAGGTTCACGCCGAAGGCTTTGTAAAGCGCGTGGAAGCGATCGAGCCAATGCAGCCCGTCGCCGTCGAGTGTGCCGCCCATATCGAAAAGAATCGCGCGAATCATCGGCAGAAAAACTGGTCGATCAGATCCCGGCGAGAAATCTGCGGTCTGCCCTCCGCTGCCAGCGCCACAGGGCGATCAGCGCCAGATTCATCGGCACCAAAACAAAGGCGAAAAATAGATCGATCCGGTGCAGGCATGCCAATACACCGATGACATAGAACCGCGTGTTGTCTCCGAGCAAATTCCAACCGCGCACCGGCCGATAAAAACACTCCTGATACCGTGCTCGATCATTTTCCTGCACCCGACCTTTGACCGACCGCGCCATGAGGGCGGCCTCGACCCGCGCATGCAGACCGATCAGGCAACGTTGCGCCGTCAAGTATCTACGATAAAGCCAGCCGACCCACGAGGGCACGTTCGCGGGATCGTTGCGTGGTGTGCGGCCCTCCCGGACGACCGTGACATAGGCAGGGCGATGGTACTCATACAACTGCGCCTGGATCGCGTTCGCTATCCCGGCCAACGACATCCAGATAAAAGTGGAACCATTTCCACCGCGATGGACGATGCCCGTTGCGATCGCGAGGTAGATGGCAACGTGAGTGACATATCCGCTGACGCCATCGAGCACCCGGCCCAGTTCCGTGACCTGCCCGGTCAGGCGCGCGAGCTGCCCGTCCGCTGAGTCGATGATGCCGTGAACAATTAGCAACGCAAAAGCCACGAGGCCCAGGCGTTCATCGTAGAGCATTGCGCCCCCCGCGACCCCGACCAGCGCGCCAAAGATGGTAACTTGCGTCGGCGTCATCTGAAGGCTGCCCGCCAGCCGGGCGAAAACAGATCCGAGCGGGCGGAAAAAATAAACGTCCGCCAGTTCCGCGGTTTCAAAGGCCTTGAAAGCGAGGTTCTGCGGTCTAATAGGCTGGCCCTCTCGAGGCGTCACAAGGCCGTTGCTAGTACTCAGATTCGCCCGGGCTGCAATGTCATTTCGGGCGGTGTTATCCCGAGCCGCGCAGACGGGACCGCGACCAGGGGAGGAGCGCCGACCTCGCACAGGCGAATTGCGCTATCGTGAAGGGCGGGACGTGCTCTGGATAATTAACCCTGACCGGCGCGGAAGCGGAACAGCGTTCGCGAAAGAAGGGCGTAATTTTGATGTTCGCGCCATCGGTCATGCGGAAGTCGGCGACCAAGCGTGAGGTCAACGCTCCTCCGGAGGTCGCGATCCCGGCCTACGCCTCGGGATGACCGACGCGGCAACTGCAGACTGGCAGCCTGCGTTCCCTAAGACAAGATTGGGTCGTGCCGCAAATTGAAATCACCGAGGTCCATTCGCGTCCGGAGCGTGACGCGTTCATCAAGTTTCCCTGGCGTATTTACTCCAACGATTCTGCCTGGGTGCCTCCCCTCCTGCTCGAGCGAAAAGAATTTCTCAACCGGGAGAAACATCCGTTTTACGAACACGGCGATGCCGCACTCTTTCTGGCGCGCTCCGGCGGCACGATCGTCGGACGGATCATGGTGAGCGATGATCCGAAGTATAACGCGCTCCATCAAACGAACGTTGGCTGTTTCGGGATGTTCGAGTCGATTGACGATCAACAGGTCGCGAACGCGCTTTTCGAAGCGGCGGCAAACTGGCTGCGCCACCGGGGACGGGATGAGATCATGGGACCGATCGATTATTCGACCAATTACGTCTGCGGACTGCTCATCGACGGATTTCAATATCCACCGATGCTGCTGACCTCACATAATCCTCCCTTTTACCGTGGGCTAATCGAAGGCTGGGAATTCGAGAAGGCCATGGACCTTTACGCCTGGTGGTTCGCGAATCCCGCCGAGGCCGCGAACCGATTGCGCCGGCTGGCCGCCGGGTTGAAGAGGCGGAGTGAGGTCAGGCTACGCCATGGGAATCTGCGCGACATTGCGGGGGAAGGCCGGAGACTCCGCGAGATTTACAATCAGGCATGGCAGAACAATTGGGGCTTCGTGCCGTTCACCGAGAAGGAATTTGAATTTATGACGCACGAACTGAAGCCGATCCTCGTGCCGGAACTGGTCTGGCTCGCGGAGATCGAGGGCGAACCGGTTGGTTTCATTCTCTGTGTGCCGGACATCAATGTCGCTCTTCGAAAAGTAAACGGTCGACTGATGACGTTCGGTCTGCCCATCGGATTGGTGAAACTGCTCTATTACAAGAGCCGGCTGAAAACGGTGCGGCTGGTCGCGCTGGGCATCGTTCCGAAATACCGGCGACATGGCATCGCAGAAATGCTCGTCCTGCACATCATTGAGGAGGCGATGATCAAGAGGGGCTTCATCGGTGAGTGCAGCCTTATTCTGGAAAACAATCGGATGATGAATCGATTTCTCGAAGCGATCGGCGCCGAGAAGTACAAAACATATCGAATTTATCGCCGGCGCCTGGAGGGGAATGCTGTGGCCGGTGATCCCGGCACTTCCAATTCTCCAGAGAAAACGGAGTGATGACTGAAGTTCAATCTTTTCGCCGCGTTCTGATCGTCGCCGATGAATCGGCGGATTGGATGATCGCGGGTTTGCGCCAGCTCGATCGCCTGGCCCTTTCGATCGACGAATTTGCAGTGGAAAACAAGGAGACTGCACCCGTTCACGTCTGCATTTTTTGGCGACCGGATCTTGATCTATCCCAAAGGTGGGTCCCAAAAAATGAGCGGCTAACCAAAGTCGCTTTCACGACCGATCTCGATAAGGCGCCCTACGATCTCGTTCTCCATACGCGGCTCTTTCTCTACCGCAAAGCTCTGTCGCGATTGATGGCGGCATCGGTCTCGCCGCGCGAAATAGCTTCTTCGCCCAGTGAGATCGAGTTATGGGAAAACAATTTTCACCAGGTGCAATCGTTGCCCCGCTTCCTCGAAGGGACATGGGAATACATCACGAACGGGAATCAGATCGACGAGATTGAGATCAGATTTCTGCGCGGCAGCGGCAAATCGCAGGACGGTTTCGTTTCTCGCTCTCTGAATCGTCCAATCTCGCGCGTGGTCACGCGTCTCCTCCTGAGGTTCCCGACCACTCCGAACGCGTGGACGCTGTTCATCTTTCCGATTCCGATCGTCGCGTCCCTCGTTCTGCTTTCCGGCACCTTTTGGGCTTTTTTTTTGGGTCTCCTGCTCTTTCAGGTCTTCAGTATTTTGGACGGTTGCGACGGCGAGATTGCTCGTGCAAAATTCCTGGAAAGCGAACGTGGACGCCGGCTCGACGATCTCTTTGACGTCTTCAGCAATATCCTGCTGGTCCTCGGATTGGGATTTGGACTTTCGCGGCAAGCGCATCTGGCCGGTCATCCTGGATGGCTCTACGCCGTTGAAGGACTTGCCGCCGCCGCTTTGATTGGCGTGAATGAGTTTTACCTCGCGACGCGAGAACCACGTGCGGACGAAGAAGCGTTAGAAACATTAGGAGATGCGCTCTATCCGCGCCATCGCGAATTGGTCAAACGTTCAGGAATGTTGTTTTTCGGAGAAACGTTCGCGTCCTGGTTGATCCAGCTGACCAAGCGTGATGTCGCTATGCTTTTTTTCGTGTTCCTCGCTGCAGCAGGATTGCCCGCGCTAATTCTGCACCTGCTTTTCGTGGTCACGGCGACCAGCCTGGTGCTCGCCTTCCGAGCTCATCGCTCCCTGTAGCCGCTTCCCTGTGGGAAGTGCCGGGCCGCTTCCTGCTCGGCGCGGGTCAACATTGCCGGCGTGTCGACGTCCTGCCACCAAGCCTCGCCGATATCGATCGCCCGCGCATTTCCATCCGCCGCCATCAGCCGCACGCCATCGGCCAGACTGCAATCGTTGCCCTTGAGCGCGCGGTGCAGGTAATCAAAAGTGATCTCCGGACAAACGAAAATTCCCGTGTCGATCGCGTTGTACTTATCCAGCTTTTTCCCGATCGCGAGGATGAGGCCATCCTGCGTCTGCACTTTCATCGCATCGTCCAAATCGAAGATCGAATCGATTTTCCGGTCGATGGCCAGACTCAAACGGGAGCGATCGGCCTCGGCGATAAGTCGATCGAGAATCGATGATTCAAACAAATGATCGCCCATCGCGAGGAAGAACGGTGCCTTGACCTTGCCGGCCGCGGTGAGCAGCGAGACGCCGTTTTGCTTCTGCCAGTTCGGATTCGAGATGGGGTGGAAGCGCATGTTCGGCGGAAGAAGCGGCGCGACCGCCGCGACCAGTTCGTCTCCATTTGGACCGACCACCGCATGCAGAGTTTTCACGCCGGCCTGGTCGAACGAGTTGATTGCGTAGGAAATCAGCGGACGGCCCGCAATCGGGATGAGCGGTTTGGCGATGGTGTCCGCCGAGCCGCGAAGACGCGAGCCCGTTCCAGCCATGAGGACGACTGCGTCAGTGATGCTCACTGGCCTAACCGGTAATAGTTCTTCAAGCCCCAGATTCGAACCGGTTGCGGCAGGAACCGGAAGATAAGCGGCGCGACGATCGCCTGAAACGAACCGCCCACGGTCACGCGCGGCGGCGGATTCGCGGCGTCGATCAGGTCTGCGAGGTGGCGTGCGACTAATTCGGGCCGGGGCGCGGCTTTCATGTTTCGATCGACCACGCGCCACACCTGTTCGACTGGCGCCGTGTAACGCGCATCGCCCCCGTCCGTTCTGGCGACGGCGTCGTTGAACCCGGTGCAGATATCAGCGGGCTGGACATCAATAACGCGGATTTCCGATCCTTCGAGTTCCAGTTGCAAAGACATGGTGAAGGAAGCCATCGCTGCTTTTGCGGCGTTGTAGGCGGCCATGAATGGGACCGGTAGCCGTGAAGCGAGCGAGGTAACATTTAGGATCCGCCCACGGCCGTGGGCCCGCATCGAGGCCAAGGCGAGCCGGCAAAGCTCGATATGCGCGAAGACCACCGTTTGAAATTGCTCATGCACCGATTCGGGCGAGAGAAGTTCCGCGGGCCCGAAATGGCCGCTGCCGGCATTGTTGATCACGATATCGAAATGACCGGCTTCACGGAGCGCGCCGCTGTAACATTCTGCGAGCGACACGGTGTCCCCAAGGTCGAGACGGACAGCATGCAGGCGGCTGAGCGACGGAATCCGCGCGATGTCGCGCGATGTCCCCCACACTTCATCGCCGCGTTCGGTCAGCAGCCTGGCTGCGGCCAGGCCAATGCCCGAACTCGCACCGGTGATGAATATCCGCTTCATAAAAGTGGACCGTGATTCGTTCCCAAGGAGGGGCGATTTCCAAACCGCCCTGCGTGTCGACACAAAACGGCGGGCGGTTTAGAAACGGCCCCTCCTTGTAAGACCACTTCACTCATAGCGCTGAGTGGCTGACTGGGGAACGGCGGTGATGGAGCCAGGCCCCGGCGTAAACCACGAGGAAGACACTTCTGGCGATGAGTTGGCCCGCAATACCATCGATCATCATGCGGCAGGCGAGGGCAGGTGCTATGGCGACCAGCGCAGCCGTCAACGGATGGCCGATGTCCGCCCATGGATTTTGCCAGTGGAAAACCATCCGCAACGCCCGATACCGGAGAATGCCCTGCAGCACGTATGGAAGCAGAACGCCGAAGGCGGCGCCCGTCACGCCGAATCGGCTGATGAGCCAAAAATTCGCGACCAGTGCGACCGCGCAGGTGATGATTGAGTTCAACAGATTCAGGCGCGGCTTTTGTACCATGATCACCGTTTCGCCGAGGCCAACGAAAGCGTTCGTCGCACAAGCAATGGCGATGATGTCCAACCACATGCCGCCCTGCCGGAAGGCCGGACCGTAAATCTCGAGGATGAGGGAGCCGGCCAGCACCATCACCGCGACGACGGGTAGCAGAATCCAGAGCATTCATTGCGACACGCGGGAGAAAGCGGCCGCGGCGTGCTCCTGGTCGCCGTCCACCGTCAGACCGGCGACGATTGGCGCGAAGATCGGGTTGAACGCCTGATTGATTTTGCGCAATCCGCCGGCCACTTCGACCGCCGCGCCATAAATGCCGAGCGTGGTCAGCGTCACCCCGGGCGCGCGTCCGACAAAGAATCCAAGCATGACGACGTCCAGGCGAACGATCACCGCGTTGAGCAAATCGTAAGCGCTGATCGGTGCGGCGTAGGCTAGCAGCCGGCGGGCTTCCGCGCCGTGGGATAGAGCGGCCGGTCGGGGAGGCGCCGAGGAAAACAGAGAAGCCGCCAGAAGCAGGGCCACGACACCAGATGCTCCCATCCCCACGATCACTGCGATCTCCGGTGCGAATGTTCTCAGCCCAAACCAAAGTGTGCCGAGGAACGCCAGCGTGGTGACGATCGTTTCGGTAAGGCCCCGCGAAAAGATGTCGTGTCGCATCACCTTCATGCCGCGCGACACGGCGGTATTGATGCGATACAGGGCGACTACCGGCATCGCGAAAAACATGACCGAAAGGGCGGCTACCATTTGCGGATCAAGGCCCAGCTCCCGGCCGAAAAGGCGAACCAGCGTGATCGAGATTCCCGCGAGAATGGTGCATTGTCCTACGCCGAGGAAAACCGCGAGGCGAAAAAATGTGCGGCTGCGAGCGTGGTCGCCGGCCGCCTGGGATCGCGCAATAAAGGTGATGATGGTGTCGTCCAGGCCGAAGATGCCGATCTTGCTCACCAGATCAGTCGTGGCCCACGCCACGGAGAAGACGCCGAGCGCGGCCGGGCCGAGCAATCGAGCAACGAGGAAGGTAAAAATGCCCCGAAAGTTTGAGGCGAGCATCGCGATGAAGTTGGTCCGGGCGCCGCGTTTTAGTTCGGTGCCATGATCGACGGAGGCGCTCTGTTCCCGCGCTCCGGGCGGCGTGAGGGGACGCAGCATTGTCTCCGAAGTTGTCATGGCATGTTGCGAATGAAGGGCCGCCTCATCTGCGGCCGCGCGGATGACTTCCGACGATCAATCCATCCTGCATCTCGTGAATCCAGTCGCACGCTTCGGCGATTTCGGAGTTGTGCGTCACCAGCAACAGAGCTTTTCCTTCGTCCTGCACAATCCTTTGCAGCAATTCGAAGGCGCGCCGGGAATTTGCGCTGTCCAGATTGCCGGTTGGTTCATCGGCGAGAATTATGCTGGGGTTGTTGGCGAGGGCGCGCGCTACGGCTACACGTTGTTGCTCTCCGCCCGAAAGATGACGGCTGGGCCGCTTCAATTTACTGCCGAGTCCGACCGCGTCGAGCAGGTGGGCGGATCGCTCGTGCATCTCCGGTTCGCTCAACGCGGCCAGGCGTCGCATCGGAATCATGACGTTTTCCTGCGCAGTAAAATCCTCGAGAAGAAAATGGAATTGGAAGATAAACCCGAGAAGCTCATTCCGCCTTCTGGCCAGCGCGTCATCCGCCAGGTGAGAAACGGCCTCGTTTTCAATCGTGATCTGGCCGCTGTCGGCCTGGTCGAGTAATCCCAGGATATAGAGCAGGGTGCTCTTGCCGCAGCCGGACGGACCGACGACCGCATGCACAGTGCCGCGCTCGAGTTGCAGCGATACTCCCCGGAGCGCATGCACGCGCGAGTCCTCGTCTCCGAGAAAGCGCTCGATGCCTTCACAGCTGAGCGAAACTTCGGCCTTCATGAATTTTAAGGTAGCTTCACTCCCAGCGGCAGTGAAACCTTTTTGCTCCGTCTTATCTCTTAATGGAATTCTCGCGCCCGCAATTAGTTATCCTCGCAGATACGCCCGAGGCGCTCGGCCTCCTTTTCGGCATTCGTTTTTGGAACGCCTCCTTCGGGTGGTGGAACGGCTTGGGTTCCGCGAGGCGATCATCCTTCAAACTCCCCGGAGATCACGGCCCATTTGGCGAAGCCATCCTGGGCGCGCGCGGCCGTCGCGCCGAGTTTCCGGTCACGAAATTCGAGCGCCGTGCGGGCGGGTGACGTTGCGACTGGTGCCAGCTTCGTTTTGGTTGTCTCGGCCGGATTTTATTACGACGCGCGTTTGTTGAAAACGATTGGCCGAACGAACGGCGACGACCCTGCGGGTCGATTCTGCTCCGCCTCCGGATTGCGCGCGATTGTGGTCGGCGGGACGCGCTTCTGCGCGTCCGGGACATGCAGAAGCATATCCCTCCGAATGCGCCGTCACTGCGGCTCTGCTCGATCAGGATTGGCTCTCGCGAAAAGATCCCATGGTGCGCGACCGATCTTATCTAGGAGGTTCATGGTAGATGCCAGGCGAAGAGGCTTTACGGGGTAACCCTTGGCAGATTATCATCATTTGTTCCGATAACTCTTACCCCGGCGACTGTTATGGCTCGGCACTCTCCGCTCCGGCGCTTGGCGAGTGAAGAGAAATTGTCGCTTTGTTTTTCAATTCGTTTGCGGATCCCGACGTTTTCCGTTTGAGGAAATGATCAAGGACAGCTCGATCCCCCCGATCGAGACCAACCAGACGCCACGCTGCCAAATACCCCATGACGTATAAAACTACCGTGGTCAGCTCCCAATTCTTGCCATGCAACGATAAGCGAAAGGTAAGCGCGAACGGGAGTGGCATCAACGCTGCGACCCAAGGCTTGACGAGGGCGCGCCACGGCCAACGCCACTCGAGCAGCCACCAGATTTCTACTCCGCGCAGAACCCCCTGAAGCGAATAAGGTACGAGCATCCCGAGGGCGGCACCCAGCGGCCCAAAGGCGGGAATGAAAATGAGATTGAGCCCGACGGCTGCGCCGAATGCGATCATTGAATTGATCAGGTTAATTTGGGGATGCTCGACCATAAGAATCGTCTCGCCCAAGCCGACGAACGCGTTCATCGCGCAGGCGGCCCCAACGATCGCCACCCAGACACCTCCTCGATAAAATGCGGCGCCGAAAATCGTCATAATTGCGCCTCCGGACAAAGCGAGCACGACGACCGCCGGCAGGAGAACGGCGAGCATCCAGCGAGCGAGGTATCCGTAGCTTTCTTCCGCCTCGTGCATTTGGCCCGAAGCCATTTGGCGCGCAACGACCGGCGTAAAGATCGGCGTGAACGCCTGGCTTACCTTTCGGAGACCGCCTGCGAGCTGAACTCCCGCAGCGTAAATGCCAAGGCTCTCGAGCGTCACTCCCGGAACCCTCCCCACGAACCAACCGAGCATGATGACGTCGATGTGCATGACCCCCAGATTGAGCAGGTCGTATAATGCAATTGGCGCCGACGCCTTCAGAAGCCTTCGCACGAGATCATTACCGGTCTGCCTGGACGCTGCGCATGGCTCGCTCGCGAACAGGCGGCCCGCGAGAAAAAGCGCGACGAGTCCCGAAGCAAGTGTCCCGGCGATCCCCGCAACTTCTGGCGCGAGTTCCCGCGCTCCGAACGCCAGTGCCAGGAGCAGCGCGGCCGCGGTGCCCAGACTTTCAGTGAACCCGCGCGAATAGATGTCGTGATGCATCACCGCCATCCCGCGCGACAATGCGTTGCTGACGCGGTAGAGCGCGACACCTGGGAGCGCGAACATCATGACCGCAGTCGCGCGCGCAAGTTCGGGTCTCAGTCCCAAGCGAAGTCCGATCAACCAGACGAGCCAAGACCCGGCTGCCGCCAGCGCGATGCCGCTGCCGATTGAAATCGCGAGCGCCGCCGTCATGATCCGCCGGCTGCCGGCGCGGTCGCCGGCCGCTTCGGTCCTAGCAACAAATGCGATCGCGCTGTAGTCCAGTCCAAGAGTCGCGAACTTGCTCAGCAGATCCATCGCGGCCCATGCGAGGCTGAACGTGCCGAGAACAGCGCTGCCGAGCAGCCGCGCCACCAGAAGCATGAAGATGCCCCGGAGATTAGATGCAAGAAACGCGAGCGTGCTAAGAAAAGCGCCGCGCGCGAGGACCGCCCCGAGGAAAAAGGTGTCGCTCGCCACCGTTTGAGATTTGGGATCCGCGGCGCGAGGCATGCCTGTCAGGGTCGCGATGAAGCCGCGTCGTGATAAACGTCCGACGTTTCGCGCGTGCAACGGTCCCAAGAAAATTCCCGCGAGCGACCTAACGCTTGCTGACTGAGCGAACGGCGCAGCTCCGCGGACTTCACAACATCGCGGAGCGTGTTGGAGAATTTGTGGAAATCGTCCGGAGGAAAAAGTACGGCCGCGTCACCAGTGATCTCGCGAAACGGCGCGATATCGCTCGCGATCACTGGACAACCGCAAGCCATTGCTTCAACAACTGGCAATCCGAATCCCTCATAGGTCGAAGGCTGAAGCAGGGCGCCCGCAGCCTGGATCAAAGTGACAACGTTCTTTCGCTCGACTGCTTCGAGCCAGATAACACGGTCTGCCACGTTAAGGCGTTGGGCTAACCTAACCAGTCCATCGCGAGCCTTCCGTCGTTGCAAAAGAACAAGCCGCCACGGACGTCCAACCGCTGCGGCGAAAGCTGATATCGCCCAAGCATGACGTTTCGTTGGAGCGTTCGCCCCGACGAGCAGCAGGTAGGGCGAGGTGTCTCCGGTAAGCAGAGCGGCTTGCTTACGCGCTGCGTCTACGTCTTCCGGCGGACGAAAATACTCGTCGGCGGCCTCCCATATTACAGTCATGCGAGCCGCCGCCTCGGGTGCGAGCGCACAAACACGATCAGCGGTCGCCCTCGTCGGTGCGATCAGACGAGTCGCCTCCCGAATCGCACGCCAGACCGCTTGCTGATAATACTTGCTCTTGACGACGCGCTCGATTCCTTGGAGATGCAAGCCCGGTCGCTCGATCGACATCACATCATGAATCGTGACGACACTCGGGCACGGCACGCGCCGAGGCATCATGTTATGCGGACTGTGGAAGACATCGATACCGTTGAAAGACGCGTAGCGCTGCGGCCAGAGCAGCGGCCACGGGGATGCGGGTGCCGGACGGACAGTCACCTCGGACGTGTTTGACGCCGCCGAAAGCGGACGTGAGGCCAGGCGATGCGCCCAGAAGAGAAAACGATCCGAAGGTGCGTCATTGGGCAAACGGTCGACCAGAGCCTTCACATAAACACCGATGCCGCTTGGTTTTTCGCGAATGTACCTCGCGTCAATCGCGACGGTGATCGATTTTCGCGATTTCACTGCGCCGATTCTCCGTGTATGGAATTCAAGAATGAGAGAGATCTCCGAATGCGATGGTGCGAACTTCTCGCTGATGAAGGCAATGAACAAGTGCTTGCACAAAGAGGTTCTTTCGCCCATTGGAGGTCGTATGCAAAGCTCGGGATTTCACCATCTCGCAAGACGCTCACCTGCGACTTTCTCGAGGATGCAAATGACCGGCCAGGCGGTTGGAGCTCGCCCGAGGCTCAAGAATCGGACCGGACGAGTCTTGCAGATCAGGATCACGCTGGTGAAACCCCTACTGATCTTCCTTCCTCTCGTCCTATGCACGCGGGTTCTGGCATCGGATCCAATCGCTGATGCCACCGCGAAGTTTCTCGCCGGATTGCCCATGACAGGTACTCCGCTCGAAAGATACAGCGCTGATCCCGGATGGGTCTCGCACGCGGCCGATCTCGATTGCGGGTGGGATCGATTGGAAGAGCAGCAGCTCTCCAAAATCCGAGCCTGGACCCCGAAATCTCTTGGCCCGTCGTCCGAAGCTACCGGGCCAATGTTCTACATGTTTAGTGGCCCGGATTTTCTGTACGCTAACGCGTTTTTTCCCAACGCAAGCACCTACATCCTCTGTGGAACCGAGCCGATTGGCGCGGCACCCGACGTCGACAAAATCCCGCCATCTGCTTTGCCTGCCGCGCTGGCCAACCTCCGCAAGTCGCTCGACTCGCTGCTGAGCGAGAGCTACTTCATCACGAAATACATGATGACGGATCTCAAGAACAGCCAACTCGACGGCGTCCTTCCCGTCCTCTACGTTTTTCTTGCACGGGCCTGTTACACCATCGATTCCGTCAAACCGGTCGCGCTCGATCGCGATGGAAATCTTGTCGCAGAGGGCAGAGGCTCCACACCTGGCGTGGAGATCGTCTTTTCCGCTCCGAATGGACGCGAGCAAATCCTCTACTACTTCAAGAGCGATCTGGCGGACCGGCGTGTCCAGGTGGATCCAGGTTTAATCAGATTCTGCGAGCGGCAAGGCCGGGGCCTGACTTTGCTCAAAGCCGCTTGTTACTTGATGAAATCGAATAATTTCTCGATAGTGCGCGCGTTTCTGCTCGCCCATAGCAGGATCATTCTCCAGGACGATTCCGGAATCCCGTTTTCCTTGCTTGATCCTAACAAATGGGACCTCCGATTGTACGCGAAGTCGGATGACGAAAGCAAGCCGTCGCGCTTGGAATTCGGCTTCGGTTACGAGTGGAAAAAGACCCACACTACGGTCATGGTCGCGATTCCGAAGTAACGTCGAGCACCTTTCTGGCAGTGAACAACAACGTGTCGCCATAGCACGTGCGCTTGCGAATGATCCAGATGTGATTCTCGCCGACGAGCCGACCGGAAATCTCGACACAAGAAATTCAGAACGCGCATTCGAGTTTCTCCAGAAAATCGTGCTGGAAGACGGCAAAGCGTTGCTACTCGTGACACACAATCCCGCGATCGCTGAGCTTTGCGATTGGATTCACGAAATGCAGGACGGATCCATTGTCGGCAGCCATTCTCTCGGGGGCTGAGAGCAAATCCAAGAGCGGATCGAGTCGCTCGAGCGGGACTTGTGAGGCTTATCATACTCGGAAGCGCTCTCGCACAAGGCCCAAAAACTAACCGGGACTGTTCTCGATTCCCCGGCAGTCGGTGGCGATTTTTCGGCTTACACTGCTTCCGGGTCGTGGGCGCGAAAACTAAAGCGACCAAGGTCCAAAGATGTGGACGGAACGAAGAAAAGGCGGATGCGTTTCCGCTGCACGAACCGGGTGCGCACTCGCGGAAGAATCAAAAGGGTTGAAATGGCGCTCCGCCGCCGGAGCCCACAGGACCGCGAGCGGAGAACCGGGGGTCGCCGGCTGGAAGCCATGCTCGCCCGCTCCTAAGAACCGGGCACCCTCGGACGGGGTGCCGTCGAGAAGGCCGACATCAGCACCATGTGGGGTAATGATCTCGTAGTAATCCGGCATAGAAACGTGGAAATGAAGGACCTCGTTAGCTGTCGAAGCAGGCTTCAGCAAACGACCCGCGACCCTCACGTCGTGTCCCACCGGAACGTAATTATCCTCGATAAAGGTCTCGCCGTCCTTCGTGAGTTCGCCGCCGATCACCGCGACCCGCGTGCGTGTCTCCAGGCAGCGGCGCGCAATGTCGTGAGTAATCTCGCCGCGTTCGATACGGCCAAGAGTTATGGTTTCAAACACGTAACGCACGCAGCGCGCGCGAAAGACGGTCTCGCCTTTGCAATCGAAAACGTAATCATCCGGATGGGTCAGAGCCAGGACATCACGCACTAGGTTAATTTCACTGGCGGCTTCGTTCGTGGTAGGAAGCCGCGGAGCAAGATCCAGAAACATTACGAGCGCGGCAGCGACTGCCGGGAGTGAAAATCGCAGCAAGAGGCGAGGCATTAAACCCCTCTCACCAAGCTTGTCAGACACTTTGGACAGGACCGCCACGCAAATCAAAGCCAGCAGAGGAAAAAACGGCAGATAATTCTGCCTTGTGGCATGCGGCCAGGCACCTCGCATCAGCAAAAAGTACGCGCCGCAACCGATGCACAAAAAAGCACGGCGGAACGCGACGATCGGGTTCGTTTCCTTCTTGATGAACCTTCGCGCGACGTAGATCAGCATCACTAGTCCGGCCACCAAAATGAACAGGTTCAAGTAAGTGCTCCTATCGGATGGCTCCAGATTATGCGCAAAGACGCAGTATTGAAATTGCGACCACACTCCGCCAGCCGCGAACAACCCCATAACGAGCAATGGCACGATCGCTGTGCATGTGGCGAAGGAGGCTGCTCCCATGCCCAACCGCCGCGGCGTAAGAGCGAGCCGCCGCCACCCAATCAGCGCAATCGTGATCCCAATCGCCGAAAGTATCGCCGCCAACAAGAGAGTGGTTTTCATTGACACGGCAAAGCACAAACCAAGAAGGAGCCCGCTGACCGTGAAAGAACGGAGAGTGAACGGATTGGCTACGATCACGAGCAGGCAGAGAAACCAGAGGAGACTCCAGAGATTGTCCGTACGAAACTCCGTTGAGCAGAACTGATAAACGCTGATGCCAGAGACCAGAAGCGCAGCCCAAAGCCCAATGCGCCTGGAGAAAGCGATGGAGCCAATGCGGTAAAGGCACCAAGCGCTCAGGAAATACAGCGGCACCATAAGGAGCCGCATCCAGTAGAGATCAGCGGGATGCTCTCCCAGAAGGCCTAGAATTGGAGCGCAGACGAGGTGAAAGAACGGCATGTGGTTATCAAATACGTCCCGATACTGCACAAGCCCGCGCGTCCAGGCCCAGATGACATGGAGGTGTTGTGATTCATCGCTGTCGAACTGATAAAGGAGGATGTTCCAGACCTTGAACAAAACCGTCAAAACGAAAAGCAACACAGCCGTCCAGAGTTCCGCTCTCTCAGGCACGCCGAGATGCTGCTGAAGCCGGCCGAAGGAGAAGTTTGCGAAGCGACTTCTCATTCGGGTAGCAATGTAAAGCATCGTTCATCGCTTGCGCAAGGAATGCAGAGTCTTCCGCGCACGTGACCAATGACGCTAACGGCGTCTTCGCGGCATTCTCGGCCCGAAGTTAGAAACAACCGCGGCCAATCAAGATTGGCGCACCGTAACCCCGAGGCGATGGCCAGCTGGCACGCCTTCAGTTCTGCTCGACGTTTGTCCCCAAGCGAGTATGACTTGAGTTGCCTTCAACTGGTCGGCGGGTCCCCTTGCGCTTAACCGCCGCGATGTTACAGGGAAGCACAAATGGGCAAGATCGATAAATGCGAGCCGTTATCCGCGCTGCAATCCAGTTCGCGCCTGATGATATTTGCGCCGCACCCGGACGATGAATCACTCGCGTGCGGAATTCTTTTGCAAGACGCAGTTCGCATCGGCGCGGCGATCCGCGTTGTTTATGTCACGGATGGTGAAAACAACCCCTGGCCACAACGGTTCTTTTTGCGGCGGTGGCAGTTGCACGCGGCTGATCGTGTGCGCTGGGCCAAGCTGCGCCGTAGGGAAGCTCTAGCTGCATTGGGCATTCTCGGTGTCGCGCGAGCAGATGCTCAGTTCCTAGGCTGGCCTGATCAAGGACTACCTAGGTTGCTGATGTCGGATCGCGTCGGTTCATTGGCTCGGCTGCGACATTTGATCGCCGACTGGTGTCCTACAGATGTTTTCGTGCCGGATGTTGCAGATCGTCATCGTGATCACCGCGCCTTGGGCGTCATGTTTCGGTTGATGGTCTCGGGTTCCGAGCCGTGTTTTCAGCACGTCGAGCAATGGAGCTACGTTGTGCATGGATTTCATCGTCCCTTTCTTCGTCACGCCCAGGCGCTGCCGCAAACGCTATCACAAACGGAAACGAAACGGCGCGCAATCGGTTGTCACAAGACTCAATTGAAACTCTCTCGGAGAAGATTCATGCGATACGCGGCCAGTCCCGAACTCTTCCTGGATATATCCCAGCGCGACGCAAACGTGGATTCGGCGTCGCGAGACAGTTGTCCAGCCTATTGGCCAACAAGCCCGTTGTTATCTGGAGAGCGTGACGCGCGGCCGGCGGTTCTGGCGCCCGACTGAGTATCGAGCGCTGACACCGTTGCGCGTTCCGATAAGCCAAAGGAACGTGCCGATAGTAAGCTCAGGCACCTACCAATCCAGGTGCTTTGAACGGCGATCGAACATTACGCATGGTGGCGGGGCGAGCCGTTTCCGCTTCGGCTAGACCCTTGGAAGAGGCGACCCACTCCAACCATTGCGAAAGCACGATCACAGTCCAAAGCGCCCGGGCATGATCAGCCTTGCAGGCTTGGTGATCATCAAGCAGTTCGAGAAGGGGTCGAGACTCGAGTCCCGCCGCGTGGAGAAATTTCGAAGCAAGCCGATCTCGCGCCCAGTCGTGCAATGGTCCCCGAAGCCACGCGGCGAGTGGAACGGACAGACCGCGCTTTCGGCGGTGCACGATCGATCGAGGCAGGTAACGCTGCGCGTAACCTTTCAAGAACGCTTTGGTGACCGTTCCGTGAATCCGTTGCGACGTCGTGAGCCCGGCGGCCAATTCCATAACGTCGCGATCCAGAAAGGGTGCGCGCAGCTCCAGCGAACTCATGGTTCCGGCCCGATCGGATTTCGTTAAGAGGCCCTCGGCAAGCGATGTCTCCAAATCGTGAAGTTGCAGCTGGTCCAGCAATTCCAATCCACTTGTGGATGAGTTTGCCATCGGCTTGGACGGCCGAATGCCGATCCGTTCGAGAAGGTTCGGAGACCAGTTCGACGTCCAAAGGATATGTCGCTCCAATCCTCGCAGGCCGGCGCCGTCAACGAATCGCTTGAGCAGGAACGAGAGAGTCACTTTCCTTTCGCTCGCCGGCAGAGCGCCAACGACAAGCTCGATGCCGCGACGCGCGAATGCTGGCAGGTGTGAATACAGGTCGCTCCAGCGCGCTCCAAGATAAGTTGGATAACCTCCGAACAGTTCGTCAGCGCCTTCGCCGACGAGCACGACCTGGCACTCTTCGGCGGCTCGCCGCGACAAGAGTGCAGTTGGCACCCAGGCTGGATCGGCCAATGGTTCGCCGGCCAGCGCGACCAACTCGGCCAGCCGCTCCGGAAACGCTGTCGGCTCCACCCAGACATGGTGAGTTTCCAGTCCCAGCCGCTCCGCCACTTGTTCGGCAAACGGTCCTTCGTCGTAAGAATCCGCCGCGAACCGCAAAGTAAAAGCGGGTAGCGGCAGAGTAGGGCGGACTGACCGCGCGACAGCAGCGACCAGCGAAGAATCTAAACCTCCGCTCAGAAAGACGCCGCAGCTTGTCTCCACATTGGTTTGGCGCGAGACAGCCTGCCGGAAGATTGCGTCGAACGAACCGGGCGTGACGGCACCGGTCGCTTTTCGACCCTGACGCCAACGCCACCACTGGCGTCGATGTATGCCGGAGGCGTTAACGACAACGACTTCTCCAGGCCCCACTTTTTCAATTCCGGCGAAGGGCGTCCCGGGAGCAGTAAAGCTGCCGAACTGTAAGTAGTCGGCGATGGCTTCGGGATCGAGTGGCGGGGAGTGCGGCAAGGTTAGAACAAGTGCCGAGAGCTCGGAGGCAAACACCGCCCTGCCGGCGCCGGCCCGGAAAAAGAGCGGCCGTTCCCCCGCGCGATCGCGTGCCAGAAGCAGCCGTTCTTGTCGCGGATCCCAAAGCCCGAGCGCGAATGCTCCCACCAGTCGATCGAGAAACGCATCACCCATCTCGCGGTAGAGCAAGGGGATGATCGCGACATCGGTAGCCTGCGGAACCTCGACGCCGCGCAACGCTAACCAGCGGCGAAGTTCGACGTGATTATCGATCTCCCCGTTGCAAACGGCTACGATTCCAGTTTCGGGATCGAGTATCGGTTGCGCGCCATCGTGGACTCCGCGGATCGCCAGGCGTCTCGCACCGAGCATCGCGAGATCCGTTTCGTAAACGCCCTGCTCATCGGGGCCGCGATGAGCCAGAGCCGCCAGCATCGCTTGCATTTGGCGTGGGCTGTCCTCGTAGAGCGACTCTCCGCTGTAGGCGATGGTTCCGCAAATTCCGCACATACTCAGCTTCCTCCACTGGCCGGAATGAGAAAACCCCACCATCCGAGCGCGATGCTCCTGACAGGGAGTCCTCTGGCCTCTGCGAGTGCATCAAGCCAATAATGACCTCGCGAATCAGCAATTACGAAAACTGGCCGATGGCGTGCGGCCACCCAAGCATCCAGACGATCGACTTCTACAATCATGTCGGATTTGAGCGTGCCGCGTTGCCAAAGAAAAAGAAGATAATTACTTCGGATTTGTTCAGGGGTGGCACCGCCGTCGACCACGGCCAGGAAACGCTGTTGATAAAAACCCAGCCCGCCCGGGAAGCAGTGGAAACAGGCGATGTCTGTTCCGGCTGCCAACTTGGTCAGTTCTTCGGAGAGGTCCCGTGCCGACCTCGTTCTGGCGTAGGTTTCGAAGCGGTCGAAACCCGCTGTGAAAAGACAAATCGAAAACAGGGCAAAAGCGCTGGTGGCCAGCCAGACCGATCGTCGCAGGAATGCGACGATCGCCACCGACGTGATGGCAGCGATAGCGGCGATAAGAATAGCCGAACCTTCGGTGGCAAGTCTGGCGGCGACCAATGGTTCCATCGTGTCCCTGCCCGGAAACTGCCATCCGGAAAGAATGAAGAAACTTGCGGCTGCGATTAGTCCATAAAGCATGGCCAGGACCACCACCGACCTTCTGACCAACCGTGGGACGCGACCGTTTGGGTCCTCCAACGCGCGGGCAATCAATCGGCCGAGTAAGGCAGCGAGAGCAACGATGGCCGGGAGGACATAGTCCGGTTGCTTCGCCGTTGACATCGAGAAAAATGCCACAGTTACGATAGTCCACACGAGGAATAGCCGGTCCGGCGACGTCCATCGTGAGCGAGATTTCCAGGCCAGCAGGATCGATTCCGGAAGAAGAAGGCTCCACGGGAACAAACCGGCAATCACGACGGGCAGGTAGTAATAAAACGGCTGCGCATGGCGAAATCCTCCTCCCGTGGTGAATCGTCGAAATGATTCCTCGACCAGGCCGTAATAAAGAAAATCAGGGTGGCGACGGCAGAGTGCAACAAACCAGGGGCTGACGACGGCGAAAAAAACGATCACGTTGAGCGGGGAGAAGCAACGGCGAATCGCGCCGCGGCGGCCATCAAGCCGGTTGAATACCGACACAATTAGCGCTGGAAGGATGAAACCGATTGGACCTTTGACGAGAGTTCCGCAACCAGCCGCAATCGCGCTGGCCAGATACCAAAGCCGGCGGGTCCGGCCGGCTACTTCCTCGGCGAGGTAAGCCGAAAAAATCGACGCGCAGATGAAAAACCCAAGCATCGTGTCCATAAGCACCAGCCGGGAAAGAGAGAAGAAAAGCGGAGCGGTCGCCGCCACGAGAATCGCCAGCGATGCCACCGGTTCGCCGTATTGGCGGCGGCAAAACGCAAACAACATTCCGAGGATCCCGAGGCCGCATAATGCGGCGGGCAGGCGCACAGCCATTTCGTTCAATCCGAAAAGGGATATCGACATGGCCACGGCGCGAAAGAAAAACGCTGGCTTGTCCAGATAAGGGAGCCCATTCAGCGTCGGGACAAGCCAGGCTCCCGAATCCAGCATCTCCCGACTGACCTCGGCGTTGCGGCCCTCATCAGGTTCCATCAGCGGAAGATCGCCAAGCCGGTAAAAAAGAATCAGGAGCGCGATGAACCAAGAGATAACCGGCAGAGCGCGCCGAAAATGATTGGTCCGCGCCACTTTTACCTCTCGCGCCTGCGGTCCTTTTGGCAAATCCTTGTTCACGTTCTCATCCGAGTCGATCCCTCGAGCCCGCGCAGGGTTGTCGGCGTATCGCGGCAAAGGGCAGACCGAAAATGTATCGTTTAGCGGCATTACGCAGGCTCGCCCTTAATCGCGCTTGAGCACGGGACCGCCGATCTCAATGCTCCACGTCGGCAGAATAATCAAATACCTGCGCGACGAAAAATTGGAAGCATCGGCCACGAACCACGCCGGACCGATTGATTGGCCGCTCGGTGTTGTGCCGGCGCATCGTTATCACCTACTGCTTGTACAGTCGCCGGAACATCCAGATCCCGAGCACAAGAAAGAGCAAGTTTGGGAACCAAACCAGGAGCTCAGGATGAAGCTTCCCGTTTGTTCGCAAGGTGTTGGCGACAATGATAAAGAGAAAATAAAAGACGCCGATGACCAGGCTAACCGCGAACCCAAAGGAGGTCTCGCGGCGATGGGTGGTTATGCCCAGCGGGACACCGACCAAGGCGAAGACAATGCACGCCAAGGGGAAAGAAAAGCGTTTGTTGATTTCGGTGCGACTGGAGCTGCGCATCTCCGGGTCGTCGTTTTTTAACTGCTCCAGCAGCTGCTCGAGCGAAAGCATCGACCGGCCCGTCCGCCTTTTTTCCTTTTCGTAAAGCTCCTCCAGGCTAATGGGAAGCGTGCCTTCCACAACGCTGATTCCGTCCCGGATACGGTTGAGATCGAACGGATCGTACTCATCACGCTGCTGGTAGCGCGCGGCAAAAAGATGCATGAGAATGCGCTTGTTGGGCAGATCGGCTTCGAGGGTCCCCGTCCGGGCATAAGTCACTTTCATCGGCATGGACTCGTCGTTCGTTTCAAAAACGATGATATTCTCAAGTCGGTTGCCATCTTTCTTGCCCACGTAAATCTTCCGGCCGGGGAATTGATCGATGACTTGATCGCTCCCGAAAAGCGCCATCGGGTTACGGGTCGCGAGATTGAAGACGGTGGCACGCATTTTTTCCTGGGCCGCCGGCGCAACCTGGACATTGAGCCAAACGGAAAGGGCGGTGCAAAGAATCGAGATCACCAGCAGCGGAAGGCAAATTCTGGTGATGCTCACTCCGTGGGAACGAAGCGCGATCAATTCGTTGTCGGCCGAGAGCCGGCCGAAGACGAGCAGGACGGCGGTGAGGAGACCCCACGGGACGGTAAAGATGAGCGAAAATGGCAGCACGTAGGCGACGAAGCCTACCAGGTACTCCACCGGCAGATCGTGATTGACCAGGAGCGGCACGAGCTTCCGGAAAATATTCCCGACGACCAGAACGAAACTGAGGACAATGATCGCCAAAAGGAGATTCACGAGGAGCTGGCGGCTGACGTAGCGGTCGATCAGTTTCATCGGCTCCGATTTGTTAAGTCCGTTCCATCAGCGTGGCAAGGGCTCCTGCACGGCTGTGTGCGCCAGGAAACCTTCCGGATTCCCAGCGACCAAAAGCGGCCTAACGAATCCGATAGACAACTCCCTGCGCGGTGCGCGCTACTGGTTCGTAACGTTCTGCGAGGAGGCTGGCCAGAATCGGAAAATCGCGCACGGGATATTTCGCATCCTCATCGCTCTGGATGTCGACGATGAACAAGGGCGGATGCGCGCGAAAATCTTGTTCGAGTGCGGTCCAGGCGCCCGGCACGATCCGATCATGAGTATCGATCGAGGGAAGCGATCCACCGAAGACCAAGCCGGTAAGAGGAAACGTCAAGAAATGACGGGTGGCGGGACGCCGCTGAGCTTGAAGATAGAATTCGCCAGCGCCGCGTCCCCAGATGAAAACTCTGTCGTCGGGACCTGAGTGCGTACAAAGAAGCGCGCCCGCCGCGAGGAGTTCAGGCCGCAGGCGCGACTGGCCTCCTCCGAAGGCAACGGCCCACGCCCAGACCAGCGGCAGATTCATCAACAGCTCACCGTTAAACGCCAGATTCTCCCATGTCCCCCAGGGCTGAAATACACTGTAAAGCAGTGCGGCAACCAAACCGGTCTCACGATTGAACAACTGCGTTACATGCAGCGCTATCCAGTTGTATTTTCCCGCGACCCCGAAGACAGCCGCGTAGGTCCAGAACAGAAGCGGCGGCTTGCGATCGTTGCGGGAATTGGCGCCAATCTATTTTGGTGGCCGTCGAGGCGGGGGAGGTAAAGGCGTGCCCGCGGGCAGAGGGGCGATCGGAGGTTTCGGCGGAAGAATACCTTTCACACCGGGCGGAGAGATGGAGGCTGGGGAGGGTGAAGGCTTTTTCTCGGCCATGAGTGCGCTTCGATCTTTCATGAACTGCTCAATCGTCGCTTTCGTGATCAAGTAGGGCCGATTTTCGATCTTTTGCTCCTTCGCCAGCTTCTCGTTGAGTTGCGCCTGCTTGGTTTGAAATTCCTGGTCGAGCTTGGTCTTGTCCTCGGGCTTTTCGTCCTTCCCTGGTGTGCGCTCTTTCGGGAGTGTCGCGGTGACAGAGACAAGAACGGGATAATTGTCGATCATGAGTTTTCCGAACCGCACCGTGTAGACAAAGCCATCGAATGTTTCGATGGTCGCGGTCACCGGCTTATCCAGACCTGTGTCCGTGGGTTTGGCTTCGGGCGCCATGACATCCGCGAAAGTTGCGTTCGCGAAAATCGTCGCCAGTCCCGACGCTTTGGCGTTGTCGAGCTCTTCGCCGGGCTTCGCGTCCAGAAGTTTCCATGGGCCGGCAGCACTGTCTCGAACCAGGCGCCAATTCCGGTCCGTCGTCGCGCCGGCCAATGTGATCGACTTGGGATTCTCGATCTTAATGAAGTCGTGGCTCAGCCAGTGCTCCGGCTTGGTCTCGACTTCATCCAGAGGTTCCGACACCAAAGCGACGCGATTTGAGCCATCAACCTTTCTGACGTAGCGGCCGGCCGGGAAACCCGACCCTTGATCAAGAGATTCATCGGATTTCTTGAGATACTTTTTTCCGAGCAGCAAAGCTGAAATTCGTTTCCCACCGTCGCCCTTCAAGTCAAGCAACGTGCCGCTGTTTGGGTCCGAGCCCGGATCGAGCAGTTGCAATCGTCCTAACTGCGATGGGCCAATTTTTACATCCTGCACGGCCTTGAGTTCCCACATCTTCCGGATGAGCCCGCTGACCAGGTCGAAGCTCGCGGGAAAATCGCTCCGCTCCTTCACCTTCCAGCCGCCCTCCTTCCTGGCCAGGTTCAGTTCCACACCGTTCCCCTGGATCGTGAGCTGCGAGACATCGTTCAGGGGAAAATCGAGAATCCTGGCGTCCGACGCAGTCGTGCTGCTACTGCTCCAGGAGGCTTCATTGCGGCGGTTCAAAAACAGGGCCACGCCGCCCAAGGCGACGAGCAGGATCAGGACAAGTGCGAGTTGTTTCCCTTTCATTTTCCGGCCCGCTTGCGTTTCATCATCGCCAGACCGAATCCCGTGAGGACAACGGCTATGGGCATTCCGGCAATGTTGAGCCACTTGATGCGATTCTCGAGCGAATCAATCTCTACTCGAAGCTTCTTGCGCATCTCTTTGAGTTGAACTTTTGCGTCCGCTTCCTTTTTGCGAAAACTGACGAGTTCCTGCTGCTGTTCAGGTGATAGAATGAATCGCTGCCCGGCGTCTTTGCTTTGTTGCAGCTCATTCACTTTGCGCTGGGTCTCGGCCAGGTTCTGCTCAAGCTCCTTGATCTTGGTCCGATAATTGGCGTCGGCGTCGGCCTGCATTTTTTGCACGACACTGAAGGGACGTTCGCGTGAGGCCCGGCTCCTGACGGCGATGAGATTGCTATCTCCTGCGAGTTGCTCAACCACGCTTTGCGCAAAACTCAGGTTGCTGTTCAACGGCATGATTAGCCTCTGCCCGATCGCCTGAAGCTCTCTCACCGCGAGGGGGTCCTGGATCATGTCGGAATCCCCGATGAGCACGACCGTGTTTGGCTGAGCCGATTCTTTCAAGCCGGATTCGGCTGGACTTTCGTTCGGTTTCGGTTCGGCCGGAGTGGTGGACGGCTTCGGTTTTCCCTCCGGGAAAGCCGTCTTGAATTTGCCGGCCAGCCGGACAGCCAACGGATATTCCGTTCCGCTCGCGTTGAAATTACTGGCGATTTGCCCGCCCGCGAACGATGCCGTCATGGCCTCGACCAATTGCGAGTTCTTCGATGACTTGATCAAGACCGTTTTGGTAAGTCCATCAGCCGGCGTCCCCAAGAAAGCGCCGGTGAACGCCATCAACAAATTGTCCGCCTGGGCCGAGACGACATCTTCCCGGTTGATTCCGGTTTCGTTCATCGCGAGGACCGTCGGGTTTGGCCCTTGCTGCAATTGCGCGACATGTTCCATGTCCGCGACCACCTTCGTGGTATCGAAAGTGAGACCCCAGGCCTTGAATAGTTTGTCGAGGGTGGAACTGCTCGGGGGCGGCATCGTGCCCGGTTGGGCCTGGGAGCGATCGAGCGCGGAAAGCGGATCGACGAAGGCGACGAGTTTGCCGCCCCGCAGGACAAATTGATCAAGCGCATATTGCGTGATCTCGGAAATCCCTTTCGGATGAATCACGACAAGGACTTTGATGTCTTCGGGAATGTTGTCCGTCGTCATCTCGACCTGCTTGACGTTGAAGTCTCGCTTGAGCTCGGAAATGAAGGCCCAGGGAGGCGGTCCGTTTTGACCCCTTTGCATCGCCATCGGATTCATCTCGCCCATGACTGGCAGCGAACTCATCACTCCGATAACCGGCTTTTCCACGGTCATGACGCGAGCGATCGCCCGCGAAATATCGTATTCAAGGAGCCGCTCACGATCCGGGGTCAGAAATGGAATCGCCTGCTTCTGGTCGAGCATGCCGACGCTGAGCCCAAGGTATATTTTCTCTCCCGTGCGAGTCTGCTGGCCTTCGACTCCGTCCAATCTCGCCGAATCTTCCGCATCGGAATCCGGCTCGGGATTTAGCCGCTGGATCTCGATCCGCCCTTTCGACGCCTGCCGGTATTCGCCCAGCAAATCGTCGACGCGCTGCGCGTAAGTCGTCAGGAAAACCGGCATCGCGTTCGCATTTTTCGTTACGTAATACCGTAGCTGAACCGGCGTATCGAGCTTCGCAAGAATGGCTCTGGTCCCGGGCGAAAGCGTGTAGGCCTTTTCATCGGTGAGATCGATGCGCTGCCTGACCTGCGAGGCGATCAAATTGACCGCGATCAGAATCAATACCATCGCCCCGACGCCGATGGTGGAATAAAGAAATGTCTCGAACGTTTTCTTTTTCATTGGATCCAGGCCCTCCGCTAGCCGGCGCGATGCGCGCGGATAATCACGCTGGTCGCGAACAGGGAAAACGCGATCACCGAAAGAAAAAACAAAACGTCCCGGGAATCGATCACGCCTTTTTGAATGCTATCAAAATGAGTCATGACACTGAACGCGGCGATGGTTTCGACGAACCAGGGGCTTGCCCATTGCGTTAACAAATTCGTGACCGGCGGCCAGCCCGCGAGAATGAGGAAAAGGCAAAGCACCAGCGAAACGATGAAGCTGACCACCTGATTGCGCGTCATCGCGGACGTCATGGCCGAGACCGACAAATAGGCGCCGGACAGGAGCAGACTGCCGAAATAGCTTGCCAGGATCACGCCGTTGTCGGGATGCCCGAGGTAATTGACCGTGAGGACGATTGGAAAGGTGAGGACGAGCGCAAGCGCGAGCACGGCCCAGGACGCGAGGAATTTTCCGACAATGGCCTGCCAGGGAGTGATCGGCATCGTGAGTAACAATTCGATGGTGCCGAGCCGCCGTTCCTCTGACCACATCCGCATTCCGACCGCGGGAACGAGGAATAAATAGAGCCACGGATGCCAGGCAAAGAAACTCAGGAGATTGGCCTGCCCTTGCCCAAAGAATCCAGAGACCATAAAAGTGAAAAAGCCCGACAACAGGAGAAAGATCACGATGAAAACATAGGCGACCGGCGAGGCGAAGTAGCCGGTCATCTCCCGCTTTGCGATCGTCAAAATATGCCGCAGCGTGCCCGCCACGGCTGGCTGGACGTGCTGGACAGTTGAGTTGGCGGCGGCGGGCGTGTTCAAGATTGCTTCGCTCATGCGGGACTCCCCGATCTGGTCTCAGGCTTGGTGATGTTGCGGAAAACTTCGTCCAGACGGCCCTCTTCGGTGTGCAATTCCTCGATTTTCCATCGTTCCGTCAACGCGATCTCGCTGATGGCCCGGGCCAGGTCCGTTCGATCGCCGTTCTTTTGCAAATACGCCCGAACCGTCGCGGGTGACTCGGCCAGCACCACGCACTTCCCGACCGCCGGAATCTGATTGAGCTTCTGTGTAACCGACGAGGCATTTCCTTCGAGCAGCCGCAGGGTAACCGCGCCGGCATGCTCCGAGCGCTGCTTCAATTCGTCGGGAGTCCCGTTCGCCACAATCTGGCCGCGATCGATAATGATCGCGCGTGAACAGGCGGCCTCGACCTCTTCGAGAATGTGCGTGGAGAAAATGATCGCCTTGGTTTTCCCCATCGTGCGAATCAACGTTCGCACTTCGTGTTTTTGGTTGGGATCCAGCCCATCGGTCGGCTCGTCCAGGATCAAGACCGCGGGATCGTGGATGATCGATTGTGCGAAACAGGTCCGGTGCCGGTAACCTTTGGACAGGGTTTCGATGCTTTGGTGGAGCACAGAACCGAGGAAACACATTTCGACCACGCGATCGACCGCGCGTTTCTTCGCGGCGCCCTGCAATCCCCGGAGCTCCGCCGTAAAGCCAAGAAATCCCAGGACCGTCATGTCCGCGTAGGAAGGCGCGTTCTCCGGCAGGTAACCGATCAGGCGTTTGGCGGGAATGGGATTGTCCAGCATGTTAAATCCACCGACGGAGACTTCGCCCTCGGAAGGCGGAATGAATCCGGTGATCATGCGCATGGTGGTGGATTTGCCGGCCCCGTTCGGCCCGAGAAAACCGAGGACTTCGCCCATCTCCACCGTAAACGAGACGCCGTTCACCGCGGTGTTCGCTCCAAATGATTTCTTCAGATTTCGAACCTTAATCATGCGGTTAAAGGATTTTTCAGATTCGTATGACACTCATCTTTTCAAAATGTTCAAGTCCTTATGCATGATTTCTTCGTCGCGACTTGTCGATATTTGCCACGGCGCGACGGAGCTGTGCGTTCGAAATTCAAAAGCAAAAAATAGTGCTTTCGGCTCGCTTGAGTCTCTTATGCGCTCGATCCGCGGAGAGTGGCAACCGGGGCGAGGAGAGCGGCGCGGCGGGCGGGGACGTAGCTGGCGATGAAAACGGCGATCACGGCCAGGACCGTCGCCCAGAGATAATGCCGCCAGTCCCACGTGACCAGAAAGTGGTTGGCGTAAATCAATCCGCGGACCTCGATTGGAATTTTAGAGACGCCCCAGGTGAAAAGAGCGCCGACGAGGCACCCCACGAGCGAGCCAGCCACAGCGATCATGGCCCCTTGCCAGAGAAAAATCGACGAAATGTCGCGGGCGCGATATCCCATCGAACGCAGAATGGCGATCTCCTTGATCTTGGAGAGGACCGACATGGTGAGCACGTTAAAGATGCCGAAACCGGCGAGCAGAATGATGAGCGAGACCGTAATCGCGGCCGACATTCTCAGGGTGAGAAAGAGCTGGAGATTTGCTTCCTCGCGATCCTGCCAGCTTTGCGACTCGTGTTGAAAAAGGGTTTCGAAGGCGGAGGCCAGCGCCGGTGCGCGGTCCGGGTCGCGCAGCTTGTAGACGATCATGGAAGCGGGAAATGGTTTGTGCAGCAAAGTCTGGGCGACCCGCATATGCGAATAAATGCGGCTGGCATCAACCACGCCCACGCCACTGCGCGCGATCGCGGCGACGGTAAACCGGCGATATTCTCCGCCTGGCGAAAGTAATTGGACCGCATCGCCGGCCCCGACCTCGAGCGCGTCGGCCAGGCGCGAGCCGATGATGATCGAGTTCGGATTATTGCGAAAATCGTCGAAGCTCCCGGCGACCAGTTGCTGGGCCAGGTTGGTGGTTTGGAGATGAAAAGCCGGCTCGATGCCGAAAAGATCCGCAGTGGCGTTCTCGAAACCCGCGCGCGCGCTGAGTGTCCCGCGCAACACGGGTGAGCAGGCGGCCACGTCCGCAAATTGGCGGCTAATGCGCATGATTTCCCGGGCGTTCGTAATCCCGCCGAGATAATGGCGACGGGGCGCCGTCCCGGTGACCGAGCTTTTGGGCGGGACCATCAGACCGGTCGAACTGGGTTCGAAGCGCGAGCGCAGGACCAGCGCGCCATTACTTCCGAGCGTGGAATCGATGAAGTTCCTAGCGAACCCCTGGGTCTGCGCCTGGGTACAAATGAAAATCGCCACACCGAAAACGACGCCGGAAAGGCTCAGGATCAGCGCACGCTTGCGGTGCCCCGCGAAGCGCAGCGCAATGTAAAGGGGAGGCGTCACCGTTGGTCCACCGGAGGCGCAAGTTTCGCCACCCTTTGCCGGACAAGTTTCCCCGGGCGCAGTTTATCCTGATCGGAGAGGACGACCCGTTCGCCTTCGGAAAGCCCGGTGACGATCTCGGAGAAATCGAGTGTCCGATAACCAACCTTCACGGTGCGAGATTGGATAACGCCGTTTTTGACGATGAGCGCCTGATCGACCACGAGGGCGCGGGTTGGCAGGAGAAGGGCATTCTCGCGGGTGCCGGTGATGATGTTCATCTCACCAGTCATGCCGGCCATCAGGTTCTCAGGAGGATCCTGGAGCTCCAGAACGACGGTGTAGCGTTGGGTCTCGGGATCAGCCGCCGGTTGGATCGCCGATACTTTCGCACCGAATTGGCGGGTCCGGAAAGCATAGACCTGGACGACCGCCTCCATGCCGACTTTGACTTCACCGACGTCTTCCTCGTCGACTTCTCCGCGCACGTAGTTCTTGCGTGATGAAACCGTGAAGAGTTCAGTGCGATCGGCGACGAGCTCGCCGTCAATGGTCTTGATCGCCGTAAGCAAGCCATCCATCGGAGAACGGATCTCCGAGTTTTTCATTTGTGCTTCGAGCTTCTTGCAAGCGTCTTCGAGCATTGCCAGATTGCGGTCGCGTTCGATCCTTTCGCTCTCGAGAAGCCCGCGCAGGCGATTAACTTCGCTCCGGGCTTTTTCATGTTCGACCGCGGGCACATTGCTCAATGCAGTCAGTTTCTCGAGCCGGCTTAAATTATCCTCGGCCACTTTGAGCGCTTCGGCCGAAGGAAGCGGAAGCTGGGCTCGTTGCGTTGCAGCCTGGAGATCAGCGCGAGCCTGCTTTAACTGACGCGCGGTGGTTTCATCCGCGATCGTGGCGAGCAATTGCCCTTTTTCGACCGACCGGCCGATGGCGCCGCGCCCAGCCGACAAAGTTGTGGCCAGCTGGATAAACCCGGCATTTTGTGCGCGGACTGGGACGAGAAGAGTGGGCTCGATGCGAACGGTCCCATAGATCGCCGAGATGGCCGTGCCGCGCCGAACGACTGCGATTTCTGCCACGGGCAAGGTCAGAAAATAGAACAGACCAAGGAGCAGCAACAATGCGGCTACGGCGACCCAGGAAAGCTTTTTCGAAAGCGGGAACTTCAATGTCTGCAACTAATGCGAATTTCCTGCGGTGTCCCCGGAAAATTGAAAATAGCGACCGGTCGCACGGTCCCATTCGGCGCGAGCCACATTCTGTTGATAGACGGCCGACAAAAGAGCGCTCTTGGTTTCCAAAAAACTGCTCTCGGCGGTGCGGAATTCCAGCTGCGACGACAGGCCCTGGGCGAGGGTTTGCTGCACCACGTTCACGTTTTGCTCGGCGCTGGTCACCGCGGCGCTCAGGGAGCTCCAGCGCTTTTCGATCGCATGAAAATTATTATCGATGCGCCGCAGCTCGAGTGAAACGTTCGACTCGAGTTGCCGCAGGGAAATCGCGTTCATCTCGCGGACGGCGCGGGCCCGGGCGACCCGGCCACCGACCCTGCCATTATCTACGACCCGCCAGGTGTAGCCGACGCCGGCGGTCCCTTGGGAAGAAATCGTGTTGCTGGCGCTGTTGGCAGATCCACCGGACGCCTGGCGGACGGTAACAGGAATGTAAGTGCCCGAGAGTGTCGCATCGAGCGCCGGGTAGTACGCCGCCTCGATTATCCTCTGATCCTCCTCGGCCGACCGAACCAGGAGACGGGCAAGATTCAAGTCGGGCCGGTGTTTCAACGCCGCAGTGATCTCGGCCGGTAGGTCGTAACCAGTGGCCGCGAACTTCAACTCTCCATCCGGTCGGGCGGTGTTTGACGCTGCTCCACACTCCTCTCCCATGGCGAGTGCCAGCGCCAGGAGAGTACCTTGATAACCGCGACGGGCTTCCTCGATGCGCGGATCGAGTTCCCGCTCGAGTAATCGCGCGCTCGCCATCGCCCCGCGATCCGCCTGTCCTGCCTGGTAGCGTTCGGTCTGGGTGTTGACGTTTTCAACCAGGCGCTGCCGTTGCGCTTCCCCGAGCTCCTGCAATGAGTTGTCAAAGAGCGCGGTGTAGAAGGCGATTCGGGTGGCATGAAGCTGCTCGACAATCGCGACGTTCAAGCGCTGCTGCGCGAGAAGAACCTCCACGTCACCACGTCTCCACGAAGCGGAAATGGCAGCGTCGAACAACGGTTGTGCGAAAAACCCGCGCGCGAGTCCGAAGGGCTGTGTGTCCGGCTCACCGGCACGTTTTCCACCCTGGACTCCCGCCAGGATTTGCATTCTCACGTCGGGGAGACCGGTGGACCGCAAGACGAGCCGCCGTCCGGCCGCTTGTTCAAGCGCCAGCTTCGCCGCCACAATGGCCGGATTTTTTTCGAGCGTCTTAGCGAGGGCGGCGTCGAGACTGATTCCGTTTAACGTTGAGGCACACAAACCAATCAAAATGGCGGCCAAGCTCGCGGCGCCCACCCGTCTTCGGTCGCCGCGGCGACCTCCGGTGCTGCAGGCAGGCCGGCGGCGACGGGAGAGCGGCATTCTTGCTTTCATCGCTGGGCTCCCAGGGTTGACGGCGGCGCGGCCACTTCCAGGACCGGCTTCCCAGGGCTCGTGGCTTTGGCCGCGAATCCCAGCGCGTCTGGTTCGCGGGCGGAAGCGCGAGCGAGGCGGGCGACGGCGACGTTGTGCAGGTAGAACGCGCCCAATCGCGTTGTCCGGGTGCGCGTCACATCGGAAGCGGCTTGAAGAATGTCGAGTTGGGTTCCCAATCCCGCCCCGAGATTTCCCTTCGCGATTTCGAGGGATTCATCGGCATTCTGCACATTCCGGGTTTCCGATTGCAGAACCCGGTCCGCTTGTTGGAAGTCGAGGAACGCGCTCCTCACATCGGAAGCAACCGAGCGCCGTGCGGCTTCCAGGGCCTGAATCGCCGCGTCTCGCCGGGCGCGCGTGGCCTGAAGCCGCCCGCGGGTCGCGAAGCCATCAAAGATATGCCAGGTGGCGTTTACTCCCACGATATACCCGTGATTGAATTCCGGCCCCACCAGTGGGTCCTGCTCGCTGTAAAGTTCGTAACCGGCAAATGCTTCGACCCGCGGACGCGTCTCGCTCCGGTCCAGGATCAACTGTTGGTTCTCGATCTCGACGTCTATTTCCAGGGCTCTGATTTCGGGTCGCTTCACGCCGGCATGGGCAAGACATTCATTCAAATCCGGATGGTGCGAATGGTATTGCAGCTGTCCGGCGGCCTCAAACCGAAGGGGGCTCACGCTGGAACGGGGATCGACACCGAGCAGCTGGCTCAAGCGCAAATAGGAGTTCTCGAGCCGGGTTTGCGCGTCAATCAGCTCGGGCTGCTCGTTGGCGAGCGCGACCTCGGCCCGGCTGACATTCAGCGCGCTCACCATTCCAGCGGACAATCGTTCCTGCTGCGTTTTGAGTTCTTCCTGCAAGACTCCGACGGATTGTTCCCGCACGCGGATCTTGGCGCGATTGAGCAGCACGTCGTAAAACGCGATCCGCACATCCATGGAAACGCGATTCACCAGCGCCTGGTACTCGAGCGTCCGCTTCTCTTCGATGAGGCGGGCGATGGCCCGTTGGCTTGGAACCGCGCCGCCCGTATAGAGACTTTGCACCACTCGCACGGATGCGTTGTAATCATCAGAACGCAGCCGCGACGGTTCCTGGCGATCTATGGTTCGGAGCAATCCGGTGGAAACCACCGATGGCAGCGAGCCGGCCCGCGCTTCGACGACACCGCCGCGCGCCGCTTCCACCTGCTTCGCGGCAATGGCGATTTCCGTGTTCTGTTTTTTTGCGAGCGCGACTGCTTCTTCGACCGTGTAGGTCGGAGCGGCGTGGCTGGTTCCTGCACCCGCCAGCAGAAGAATGACGGTCCAGGCACTCCGGCGCATGAACCCTATCTGCGTGTATAACTCTATTTTTCAATAAAAATCCCCGCGCCAGGCGCTTGTCTTCGAGGCTGGAGCGATCGGCTCAAGGCCCGCCCGGATTGGTGCGAACCTGGAAAACCGCTCAGGTCGTGAGTTACCTTCGGGATTGCGTCGAGCAAATAAGGCAATATTGTCACAACTTTCTTGCCCGGGCCACGGAGCAGCCGCTAGTCTGGAAATTTCCTGCAATGCACAAAATCAGAATTGCCATCGTTGGAGTCGGAAACTGCGCGAGTTCTCTTCTCCAGGGTATCAACTTTTACAGAGATTCATCCGGGAACGGCGCCGATGTCGGACTGATGCACCGGAAGATTGGGCCTTATCAGCCGCAGGACATCGAAGTCGTCGCCGCTTTCGACATCGATCGCCGAAAAGTAGGCATCGATGCGGCCGAGGCGATTTTTGCTTTGCCGAACTGCACCAAGGTTTTTCGCGAAAAAATCCAACCGACGGGGGCCATCGTCATGATGGGTTGCGTTTTCGATGGTTATGCCACGCACATGCGAGATTACGATGCGAAGCGGACGTTTCTTCCGCTGGAAAAGGAATCCACGCGCGAACAGATCATCGACGAACTGCGCTGCTCGGGCGCCGAGATCATGGTGAATTATCTGCCGGTCGGGTCTGAGGAAGCCACCCGCTTTTATGCCGCCTGTGCGCTCGAGGCCAATCTCGCTTTCGTTAATAATATCCCGGTCTTCATTGCGAGCGATCCGGCCTGGGCCAAACGGTTTGCGGACAAGAATCTGCCGATCGTGGGCGACGACATCAAAGCGCAGTTGGGTGCCACGGTCTTACACCGGACGATCGTGGACCTCTTTCGGAAGCGCGGGGTAAAAGTCGAACGAACGTATCAACTCAACACTGGCGGCAACACCGATTTCCTGAACATGCTGAACCGGAGCCGGCTGGCGTCGAAGAAAGCCTCCAAGACCGAAGCGGTGCAGTCGGTCATCGGTGAGCGTCTGGCCGATGAAAACATCCACATTGGCCCGAGCGATTACGTTCCGTGGCAAAACGACAACAAGATTTGTTTCATTCGCGTCGAGGGGAAGCTTTTCGGCGATGTGCCGATGGAATTGGACGTGAAACTTTCCGTCGAAGATTCACCCAATTCGGCCGGTGTGGCCATTGACGCCATCCGCTGCTGCAAACTGGCTTTGGATCGGGGTAAAGGCGGAGTGCTCCACTCGGCGTCTGCGTATTTTTCAAAGCATCCGCCGGTGCAAATGACGGATGACGATGCGCATCGAAGCGTTGAGGAATTCATCAGTGGCGCCCGTGATAGTTGACGATGTCAAAATTCTGGAGAGTCGGTCCTAGCCCCAAATCGTGTGCTCGGCCGATGCACCGGGCCATCCTTTTCAAATGCGAATTCTGCTGATCGAAGACGAGAAAAAGACAGCGGCCTTTCTCGCCAAGGGACTGCGGGAGGCTGGGTTTACGGTGGATGTGGCCAGAGATGGCGACAGAGGACTGGAACTGGCGCACGCGACGCCGCATGACCTCTTGATTGTCGACGTGATGCTGCCCAAGAAAGATGGGTGGGCCATCGTGGCGGAATTGCGACGCGAGGGTTTTCACAAGCCGATTCTTTTTCTCACCGCCCGTGATAGCGTCCGGGATCGGGTCAAGGGCCTTGAATTAGGCGCGGACGACTACCTGGTAAAGCCGTTTGCGTTCTCCGAGTTGCTCGCGCGGGTGCGGTCGGTGTTGCGCCGTTCTCCGGTGCGCCAGAAAGAGGAATTACGGATCGAGGATCTCGAAATCGACACGCGGCGGCATAAGGCGGTTCGTGCCGGGGTCGCGCTCAATCTCACGGCGAAGGAATTTCTTTTGCTGGCTCACCTGGTCCGCTCCGCCGGCGAGGTGGTATCTCGCACGGAAATCGTGGAGCATGTTTGGGACATTAATTTCGCCACAGACACGAACGTCGTGGATGTAATGGTGCGGCGGTTGCGAGCCAAAGTGGACGATCCGTTCAAGAAAAAGCTCATCCACACGATTCGCGGCGCGGGCTATGTCCTCAAAGTCGTCTGAGCCGCGGTCGATCGCTTCCCAACTGGTCTTTCTCTTTACGCTGTCCGCCGCGCTCCTGCTCTGCTGTGGGCTGGGAGTGCTCTACTGGATATTTGTTCGACACGCCTTCGAGGAGGACAGCGCGGTTTTGGCAGACAAGCTCCTGGCCCTGCGCGCCGGCCTGAATAAGGCCAGCGATCCAAGAACCCTGAATGAGGAATTAAGGACCCTCCACGCGGGCGAACGCGTCGGGTACTGGGTGCGAGTGGTGAATTCCGAAGGTATCATAGTCGCCGAGACTCCCGGAATGGATGTCTTGTTGCCGGCCAGCACCTTCCCGCAGTCGCAAACCTCGAATGCATCCGTTGGTCGTCCAAAGGATTATCGGACCGGCGGCAAGTTTTTTTCCCTGATCACGGCGATCGAAGAGGCCGGCGGTCAGCCGTACACGCTCCAGGTGGCGCAAGACCGCTCGGGCGATAAGGAGTTTGTGACGGAGTTCGGCACTCTTCTCGCGGTCGTGCTGGCCCTTGGCATCCTTGCCTCAGCGCTGATTGCGATCACGGTGACGAAACGCGGGCTGCGGCCCCTGGGGGAGATGGCTCGCTCCCTGAAGGGCTTTGGACCGGAGCGACTGCACGAACGAATCCCACCGGACGGATGGCCGCGGGAACTTCGACCCCTCGCGTTGGCATTCGACGAGATGTTCGACCGGCTCGAAGATTCGTTTACGCGCCTTTCCCAGTTTTCGGCCGACCTGGCCCACGAACTCCGTACCCCCATCGCCAATATTCGAGGAGAAGGAGAAGTCGCTTTGACGCGCGCCCGCACGCCGGACGAGTACCGTGAAGTCATCGAATCGAGTGTCGGAGAATGCGAAAGGCTTTCCGGCATTGTCGACAATCTGCTCTTCCTCGCTCGTGCGGAAGCGGCGGAGAGGCAGATCGAGCGGACGCGCTTCAAAGGACGTGATGCCATTGAAAAAATTGCGGCCTTCTATGAGCCGCTCGCGGAAGAGCACCACACGACGATTACTTGCGCCGGTGAAGGGGACGTTTATGCCGATCCCATGCTCTTTGGCCGGGCGGTGAGCAATCTGGTGGAAAACGCACTCCGCTACACTCCCGCCGGGGGGACAATTCAAATTGCGGTCGGAGCCGGCTCCGAGCATTCCCAGGTTTCTGTGCAGGATTCCGGTACCGGGATAGCCGCGGAGCATCTTCCGCGCATCTTCGACCGATTTTATCGCGCCGATTCGTCGCGCAGCTCCCAGGGTTCCGGGTTGGGGCTGGCTCTGGTGAAGTCAATTACCGATCTTCACGGCGGGCTGGCAACCGTGAAGAGTGAAGTCGATCACGGAACGGTCGTGACTCTTACATTTCCGAATGCCGCTTCAACCTGATCCGCGGTTGGTTCCGGGAGCAGCTGAGTTTTAGGAGACTGTTGAAATATCAGTCTGCCGGCCAGAGCTGACGCGTGTGATTGTCATCCCGAGCCGCAGAGACGGCGAGGGACCTCACGCTTGGTCTCCCGCCAACTTGCGTCGCGTGAACCCGGTAGGATGTCTGCGAGGCATCGTCTTCCTCGGTGTCTGCGCGGTCGAGGTCGTTATCAACGTCTGACACGGCCGGAGCGATCGTCTCTTCCGCCAGGTTTGTTTGGCCAAAGGTGAAGAGTCCAAGCGCGAGGAGCGCAGACGCGCGGAAAAGGTGATTTCGTGAAAACATGGACACAGAAAACACGACCGGCCCGAGCCACGGAAGCCTTTGCTGACATATTGGTAATCTTGTTGTAATCTCTCCGTTGCCATGTTGCACGCGCAGCGCCTGGAACAGGCCGCCGCTTCTATTTTTGCGTCAGTTCTACATTCTCCCGCCGCGGTGCCTCGCAAGACGCCCAACGATGGCCCGGAAAAAAGATGCGGATCGCCCAAAAATTTTCTTGCTAGAAACATTACCAGTCTGTAACGAGGGCCATGCAAATACGGTTTCCATTAAAAAACAGCCTGGTTCTCGCGGCAGTGTCATGGGGATTTCTCGGTTGCCTGGCCATGGTTCCAACGATCAATGGGCAGACCACAACGAGCCAACCTGTCGTGGTGACGGGCGAAGAAGTGCCGAGTGCCTTTGGGGCCCCGCCAGAGTTTTCGCGCGGCCGCTTTTCCAATCTGACCAATGCGTACGTCTTGCCGCCAGGGGCCGTTTATTTCGGGTTGATCTATCAGGGCGATTCCCTGAAATATAATCGCCCTGATCACCTTTTTACCCAGGAACTCGAAATCGGTCTTCCCCACCGGTTCGGTATTGCCTTTGAAAACACGTTTGAAGCGTTCCGCAGCAGCGAGCAGGACAAGAGCTTCAGCGTTGAAGGTCGCTACGCCTTCGCTGATTGGAACAAGATTCCGCTCAACCCCACAATCTTCGCTGAGTACAAATTCGGCATCGGCACCATTTACCACGACGAGGGCCCGCCGGCACCGCAGGGGCCAGGTGAAGCCGCCGCCTTCCTGGCTGAACGCAGACCGCTTCCGGATTCCTATGAATTGCGGTTGCTATTAGCTCAGGATTTTGGCCCGGTTGAGTGGGCATTGAATGGGTTCTTCGAGCAGGAAATCGGTGGTGATCGCGGCCGGGAGTACGGCTTTGCGCAAAGCATGATGGTGCCCCTTCTGTCGCAGAAAGAGGTCCTCAAGGTCGGCGTGGAAATGCAACTCACTGCATTTACCGATTCGGGGATCCGGGCGGCGGGAGAGGATCCTTCCTACCGGTTCATTATTGGGCCGACGATCGCCTGGAAGCCGTCCAGCAACACGCGCTTGGATGTATCTCCGCTCTTCGGAGTTACCGACGATGCGCCCCATGCGTCCGTCTTCGTGGTGTTCTCCTATCTTATGGGTCCGCAAGGCGAGCAGCAGGCGGAAGCCCCTGCCTCGACGCGAAATCGCTAAGTTTCTCTTTATACGCCTAAAGTTGAGTTCTTCTGATACCGACAACTAAGTACCCGAAAGATCCTGCTCCAAGGCCGAACCGGTGACGCCGGGGTTTCAGTCGAGTTTTGTTTGAGTTAGGTAACTGCGGCCACGGTTTTCCCGTGGCCGCGGTAGCCTCCACTTGTATTTCCGGGACGGCAAAAGGTCGTTGCGTGACCTCCGGGTCCGTTGCGTTGAGGTGCGCCGGGTGTTAGCCTCGCCGCTCGCGCATGAGCCAGAATTACAAAGAGACGCTCAACTTGCCGAAAACGGATTTTCCGATGAAGGCAAATCTGGCCGCCCGCGAGCCCGAGATGCTCAAGAAATGGCAGGAAGAGGGCCTTTACGAGCAGATCCAAGCCGCGCGCGCCCATGCGACGTTATTCGTCCTCCACGACGGTCCTCCCTTTGCGAATGGGGACGTTCATATGGGCACCGCGCTCAACAAGGTTCTGAAGGACCTGGTCGTGAAATCCAAGACCATGGCGGGCTTTCGCGCACCCTACGTGCCCGGCTGGGATTGCCACGGACTGCCGATCGAATACAAGGTCGTGAAGGAATCGCGCGGCCTTTCACCACTCGAAGTGCGCCAGAAATCGGAGGCGTTCGCGCGCAAATTTGTCGATATCCAACGCGAGCAATTCAAGCGGCTGGGTGTTTTTGGCGATTGGGAACATCCTTATCTCACTCTCGATCCCGCCTACGAGGCGGAAATCCTGCGCGCTTTCGCGGTCTTCGTCGAAAAGGGCCTTGTTTACGAGAGCATGAAACCGGTATTTTGGAGCACCGGTGCGCAAACGGCGCTGGCAGAAGCGGAAGTGGAATACCAGGACCGCGAAGACACCGTGGTCTATGTGAAGTTTCCGATCGTGCATGGCGATCTCGCAGGCAAGGCGAGCATGGCCATCTGGACGACGACTCCGTGGACCTTGCCGGCGAATCTTGCCATCGCGGTGCACCCAAAGGAGCTTTATGTAGCGCAGGAGTTCAGGAAAGACGGCATTTCCGAAACTCTTGTTCTCGCCGCCGCGCGTGTGCCGGCGTTTTGCGCCGCGACTGGATTTAATGTAGCCGGGGTCGATGACTCCGGGAAAGGCGCCGCAAGCAACGGGCCGGGGACAACGACCCCGGCTCCAATATTTCCCGGCAGCCAGCTCGAGGGAATGGTCGCGCAACATCCATTCTTGCCGCGCACCTCTCGCATCCTCACGGCCGACTTCGTCACCATGGATACCGGCACCGGCGCCGTGCACATCGCGCCTGGTCATGGCGAAGACGACTATTCGCTGGGTAGGGCCGCCGGCCTTGAGATTTTATCGCCGGTGGACGACCATGGCTGTTACACCGAGGAAGCGGGTTTGCCGGAACTCACAGGCAAATATGTCTTCGATGCGAATGCCGATATCGTCGCGCTCTTGCGGGAGCGCGGGATGCTCGTCAGCGAACAAGCCTACCAGCATTCGTATCCCTATTGCTGGCGGTCGAAGACGCCGATTATCTTTCGAGCGGTCGAACAGTTCTTCATCAGGATCGATGCGATCCGTGGCGCGGCGCTCGCGGCCATCAAGGCAGTGCAATGGATTCCGGCATGGGGTGAAAATCGCATCTCAGGGACGGTTGAGTCACGGCCGGATTGGGTGATTTCGCGGCAACGAAGCTGGGGGGTGCCCCTGCCAGCCTTTTACTCTGCTGAAGGCGTAGCGATTCTCAATCCAGATTGGATCCGCAAACTGGCTGATCTCGTCGAAAATCGTGGTTCAAATGTCTGGTTCGAACTCGATGATGCGGCACTCGCGCATGAGCTCGGTTTGCCCGGCGGCACCCGCCACCGCAATGACACGATCGATGTTTGGATTGATTCGGGCGTTTCGCACGCAGCCGTACTCGCGACCCATCCCGCGCTGCGCGATCCGGCCGACATGTATCTCGAAGCCACCGATCAACATCGTGGCTGGTTCCAATCGTCGCTCATGACGAGCGTCGCCTTGCATGACCGCGCGCCGTACCGGACGTGTGTCACGCATGGTTTCGTGGTCGACATCGACGGGAAGAAGATATCGAAATCGAGCAGCTACAGCAAGCCGATGGATGCCGGTCACTTTGTCGCCAGGCATGGCGCCGACCTGGTTCGGCTTTGGGTAAGCAGCATCAATTACACCGACGATGTTCCGTTCTCGGAAGAGATGTTCACCCGGCTGGGCGATACCTATCGCCGTGTTCGCAATACGCTGCGGATCTTGCTCGGAAACCTGTCGGATTTTCCTGTAGCGGCGGCCTCCGGCCGCCGAAGCCGGGACGGGCGGCGGTCAGAAACCGCCGCTGCAGAAGACGGCAGCTTTACGCTCGTCGATCGCTGGATTCTCGATCGGCTCGAGAATGTGATCGCGGATTGCCGCGCCGCGTATCAGTCGTACGAATTTCACAAGGTCTATCACACGCTCAACCAATTCTGCGCAGTCGATCTAAGCAGCCTTTACATCGACATCACCAAGGACCGGATGTATTGCGACGCGCCAGATTCGCCGCGCCGACGCGCGACGCAGGCGGCCATGCATCGAGTTTTTGACGGGCTTTGCCGGTTGCTCGCGCCAATCATGGCCTTCACGGCCGAGGAGGCTTGGGGTTATCTCGGCGCTACGGGATCCGTCCATCTGCAATTATTTCCCGAGCTGGACGCAGGATGGCGAAATGCCGCGGTGGAAAATCAGGTCGCGCAATTGTTGAGTTTGCGAGGGGTGATCGGCCAGGCGGTGGAGCGCGCCCGACAGGAAAAACTGATCGGCAATGCCTTGGAAGCGGCGGTAGTATTGCGCTGTGAGCAGGAGGCGATCGCCTCCGTTCCGAGGGAGCAGCTCGAGGAGTTTTTCATTCTGAGCGAGTTGAAAATCGAGCCGGGCAAGGAACCGGAGGCGTTGATCTCGAAGACGACTCACGCAAAATGCGCGCGCTGCTGGCGGCATCGAGCTGCGGTCGGGAAGAGCGCGGAGCATCCGGAATTGTGCGACCGGTGTGAGAGCGTGGTGACGAACGCGGCTGGCCAAAGCCAATGAGATTTATCCTTCTTCTGTCGCTCCCGCTTTACGTTTTGGACCAGATCACGAAAGGGTGGGTGCTCTGGCACATCCGTCCGGAGGACACACAGTTTCCCGTGGTTCCCGGTTTCTTCTATCTGGTGAACGTGACAAACAACGGCGCAGCCTTCGGATCGTTCAAGAACAACAACGCGTTCTTTATCGTCCTGTCCTGTGTGGCCTTTGTCGTCGTTCTGGCGTTGCTCCTTCGGCCGCGGTTACCCGATACCTTGCGCGACATTTCTCTCGCTCTGCTCCTGGCCGGCATCATGGGAAATCTCACCGATCGTCTCGTCCACGGTCACGTGATTGATTTCCTGCTCTTCGATCTACACATCCCACTGCGAATCTTCCGTCCGTGGCCCGCGTTTAACGTGGCTGACTCCTGCATCTGCATAGCGGTCGTTTGCTTTATTATCCATTCGTTCAAGGGACCCGACCGGGCGGCGAAGAATTCCGTCTAGGTTCACAGCTAATAGGAACCAAGCGCTGGCGTCTCGGCTTCCTTTTTTGGAGTCGGCGTGCCTTCGGCCACCTCTGGCAGACAGTAAAACAAGATCCCGAGAATCAGATAAACTGAGAGAAGCTGGACGCCTTCGATCCAGTTCGTCTCGCCATCGCCGCTGATCTGAAACAGGATATAAACAGACGCGACCATGGCGAGTATTTCCGGCAGAGAAAACTCAAGATCCATCGGCCGCCCGAACAACCAGGAAAGAAACACCAGCAGAGGTGCGACAAAAAGCGCGATCTGGAGGCTCGATCCGATCGCGATCCCCACACTGAGATCCATCTTATTTTTCATGGCCATGACGACCGCGGTCGAGTGTTCGGCCGCGTTGCCGACAATGGCGACCACAATCACGCCTACGAATACCTCGGTGATTCCGAAGGTGGTGCGAACGCTTTCGATAGTCCCAACCAGAAATTCCGACAGCACCGCCACGACCGCGGTCGCGATGACCAGGATGAGGATGGCCTTTCCCCGCGACCAATGTTCGCTTTTTTCTTCGAGCTCACCCTCGGCGCTGACGAAAAAATGCTTATGAGTCTTGAGCGAGAAGGCGAGCATGCAGATGTAAGTAAGGAAAAGCACAATGGCGATTCCCAGTGAAAGTTGGCGTTCAACCACGGGACTCCAACCGTCCCGGCTCGCGGCCGCGGACAGGTGGAAGACCGTCGGAATAACGAGGGCGATTGCGGCCAGGGAAAGTGAGATCACCGAGGTGCGCGCCCCGGTCTTGTTGAAGCGTTGCTCCTTGTGTTTCGCCCCGCCAAGCAGGATGGAGAAGCCGAGCACGAGGAGGATGTTTCCGATGATCGAGCCCGTGATCGAAGCCTTGACCACGCCGGTCAAACCCTTGGAAAGGGCGATGCCGGCGATGATCAATTCGGCCGCGTTCCCGAAAGTGGCGTTCAACAGGCCGCCGAGTCCTTCACCCACGCGCGCCGCGAGCGCCTCGGTCGCGTGTCCGATCCAGCCGGCGACGGGAATAATGGCGAGGCCCGAGCAAATGAAAAGGGCGGCGGGGTTTGCCAGCCCAGGCCAGAAACGAAGGACGAGGGCACTCGGGACAAAAATTAAGAGCCAGTTCAGAGATGGTTTCATGTTCGGAACATCAGAACGTCGGATCGCAGGCAGGATGTGGGTATGCCGACATTCTCGACAGCCTGCAACGCAACGGCGAGAATGAAAAGACCGCAATGAAGACGGACGAGCAGGCCGATTCGATGATGGAACGCACCGCGTATGGGATTGTTCGCCGGTTGCGCGCGGCTGGGCACGTTGCCTACTACGCGGGCGGGTCAGTGCGGGACTTGTTGCGCGGTCAGATTCCCAAGGATATCGACGTCGCCACCAACGCCCTGCCGGAGGTGGTGCAGAAAATGTTTCCCCGGACGTACGCCGTGGGCGCTCACTTTGGCGTGATAGTGGTGCTTGAGAATGGATTCCAGTTCGAGGTCGCAACCTTCCGTTCCGACGGCGCCTATCTCGATGGGCGGCATCCGATCGACGTCCATTTCGCGACTGCAGAAGAGGACGCAGCTCGGCGCGATTTCACGATCAACGGAATGTTCTTCGACCCGGAAACCAAAAAGGTGATCGATTTTGTCGGCGGTCACGCGGATTTGGACGCGCGCGTGATCCGGGCGATCGGAAACCCGTCGCAACGTTTCGCCGAGGATCGTCTGCGGATGCTGCGCGCGATTCGGTTCGCGACTGTGCTCGACTTTGAGATTCAGGCTTCGACCTGGGATGCCCTGGTGGCACACGTGCCGACGATTACTGAGATCAGCGTGGAGCGGATTCGCGAAGAGCTGGTGCGAATATTCTTGTCGGAAGAGCGGGTCCGGGGTTGGGACCTGCTCGATACGAGTGGATTGATGCGAGTAGTTCTGCCGGAATTAGAAGCGATGAAAGGCTGCGAACAGCCGCCCCAATTCCATCCTGAAGGCGACGTTTTCAAGCACACGCGCATCATGCTTGGCCTGCTGCCAAAAGAAGCCTCACTACCGCTGGTCTTCAGCGTGCTCTTTCACGATATCGGGAAACCGCCGACCTCATCCGTGGATGAAAAGGGGCGCATCCGCTTTAACGGGCATGACCGTGTTGGTGCCGAGATGACGGAGGCGATTATGCAGCGTCTGCGATTCTCCCGCGCCGAAATCGATGCAACCGTCGAAGCGGTCCGCCAGCACATGGTGTTCAAGGACGTGCCAAATATGCGCGTGGCGAAACTGAAACGCTTCATGGCCCGACCGACATTTGGAGACGAGCTGGAGCTGCATCGAGTCGATTGCCAGAGCAGCCATGGGATGATGGACAATTATGACTTCCTCATGCAGAAACGCCAGGAATTCGCGAATGAACCGATCATTCCGCCACCGCTGGTGCGGGGCGATGATTTGCTGGCGCTGGGGTTAAGGCCGGGGCCGAAAATCGGTGAAATTCTTGAGGCGGTGGAGACGCGGCAGCTGGAGGGGGCGTTGCGTGATCGCGAGGAAGCGCTCGAATGGTTAAAGTCGGAGTATTCGATAGAGCAGGAGAGAGAGGGGAAACGTCCAACGTCCAACACCGAAAAGCTCTCGGGGCAGGCGTTCCAACGTCCGACGTCCAACGAAGAGGAGATCGACGAGCGACATTAGGCGTCGCTCGCGTTTGTCATCCCGAGCCGCGCAGACGGCGAGGGACCTCACAATTGCAATCCAGCCTTTCGCAGGTTCCGATCGCGTAAAATGCGTTGGGTAAACTTTCTTCCATTGAATGTTGGACGTTGGACGTTGGACGTTGGACGTTCGTTTTCATCTTCGCATGAAAATTCTGATGATCAGCGCCGAAGGGCCGCCGCTTGCCCGCGCGAGCGCGCTCGTAGATGTGCTGGAAGCGCTCCCGCGTGAATTACGTGCTCGAAAGCACGAGGTTGGAATAGTGATGCCGTACTATCGCGAAATTCGGGAGAACAGCGACTGCGCGACCAGCGAGACGGGCGTAACTGTGGACGTGCAGGTCGGTCCGAAGAACTACGTCGCGGAATTCTTGGAAGGCCGCACCGCTGGTGGCGTCCAGACTTTCTTCGTCCGCTGCGATGAGTTCTTTGATCGAGCGGGCGTTTACGGTGAGGAGGGCGTGGCCTACGAAGATAACGCCGCACGATTCATTTTCTTTGGCAAAGCGGCCCTGGAGTTGACACGCCGGATGACGCCGACGCCGCAAATTCTCCATGTGCACGATTGGGCATCGGCGCTGGTTCCCGTTTTGGTGCGCCACCTGCAATTGCCTTTCGCCACGGTGCTGACGATTCATCATCTCGCGGAACAGGGGAGTTTCTGGGGACTTGATTTCGAGCTGACCAATCTTCCCGAGAGGTATTTCAAGCCCAACGGCGTCGAGTTCTTCGGCCGATTGAACCTGCTCAAAGGCGGCATTCTCTTCGCGGACAGAATCACAACCGTGAGCGAGCGTTATCGCCGCGAGATACTTTGTTCCGACGGCGGCCTTGGGCTTGACATCGTTTTGCGCGAACATGCGCAGCGGCTGGTCGGGATCCTGAACGGCGCTGATTACGAGCGATGGAATCCGGAGACGGACCACCTGTTGCCCAAACAGTTCGGACCCGGGCGGCTTGAAGGTAAAGGGGTCTGTGGCGACGTGTTGCTCAGCCGACTAGGGCTCGCGCCCGCGCCCGCTGGACCGGTTTTCGGAATGGTGACGCGGCTCGTCCCGGAAAAGGGATTCGATCTGCTGATGCCCCTGCTTGATCGATTGCTCTCGGATGATGTCCGGTTAATTATTCTGGGTGAAGGCGACCCGGGATATGAGGCCGCGCTGGCGATCGCGGCCAGAAAATATCCCACGAAGTTTGCGTATCGCAGGAGTTACGAAGAGATATTGGCTCACTTGATCGAAGCCGGTGCCGACGTCACGCTGATCCCGTCGCGGGTCGAGCCGAACGGGTTGAGCGCCATGTACAGCCTGAAGTATGGAGCGCTGCCGGTGGCCCGGGCGACCGGTGGGATTCAGGAAATTATCGAGGATTACGATCCGACTTTGAACAGCGGTTTCGGATTTCTCTGCTACGAGAATACGCCTGACGCGTTCTGGGATTCCATCAGGCATGCTCGCGAAAGTTTTCGAGACAAGGCGCTTTGGGCGACACTCGTGGAGCGGGCGATGTCGCGTGATTTTTCGTGGGAAGCTGTGGCAGGGCGTTACGAAGCCATCTACGCGCAACTGGATCTGGCGCGAGCTGCATAGAGCGGAAGCCTCTGCGAATGGCACGCCTCCGAGATAAACGCCAACTTGAATCAGCGGAGGCGGGCACCGAATTCCACCACAATGTCTATGTGATTCTGCTCGATGGGAAAGCGGCGCGGCATCCGTCGATTCTGCGGGTGAATCCCAAACGCGATTCGTCAAAGCCGTGTGTGTATGTCGGGATGAGCGGCTTGCTGCCCGAGCACCGCCTTGAAAATCATCGGCATGGTTACAAGGCGGCATGGGTCGTGGAGAAATATGGGGTGCGGTTAATGCCCGAGCTCTATGCTCACCTCAATCCGATGCCGTACGAAGCTGCGCTTCAAATGGAGATGGAGCTGGCTGAAGATCTGCGGAGCGAAGGTTACACTGTGACTGGCGGACATTGACCCTGTAGCGGGGGCCTCTGACCGTCGATCATCGGAATTGTGAAGCTCATTGTTCCCTCTGGCTTCAAGTTTCGTAATCCCGTTTCGAATAAGCGAGGTCAGGAGCCGTCCAACCTTGCTCTGAGCACCGAAACCACCGTCCAGTTCTTAGAACCGATGCAATTCCAGCCAGGGCGAGCGGATGGGCTGGGGAAGCCTTGCAATAATGAGAGCTTTCGTATCTCCTCTGCAGTTCCCCCGCCGGTCGTGATGAATTCCAAGCCAAGCGCACTTAGACCATTGCTGGCAGGTTTGTTCGTTACCCTGACCCAGATCTTCTTCGCCGTCGTAATCATTGCTCCGCCGGGCCCGATTTCTCTGCGCTACGACACGCTGATCCAGCACGATAGCTACTGGTTCGCGAATATCGTGGACCGTGGCTACGGCAGCACGGTTCCACCAATCAGCCACAAGTTAATGGAAGTCTCCAATGTGGCATTTTTCCCAGCCTACCCGGTTCTCGCGTCCCTGCTTGGTTCCGGTCTTCCCCTGAGCACCTATCAGGCGATGCTCATCACGGCTCAGCTGGCGGCCTGGGGCTTCTGGAGTTACTTTTTTTTCTTTTGCGATCGCTGGAATGTCTCCCCGCTCCTCCAATTCTTCGGCGCTCTGGCCATTGTCTCACATCCGACGGCGTTCTTTCTCGTAGCGGGTTATTCGGAGTCGCTTTTCCTCATGGCGCTCTTTGGGTTTATGTATTGGAGCAGTGCGGAGGGCCGGATCGCAAAAGTTCTGGCGGTGCTCCACGGCTTTGTCATGTCGGCGACACGAATCGTCGGTATTCCCTGCGCCCTGTTTCCCGTGGTTTGCGCCATATTCAAGAACGGAGGAAGCGGCCTGAGTGAGTTTCGTGTCTGGCCAAGACGGTTTGGCGCCGCTCTGGTTGTCTCCCTGGGCGCCATCCTCGGATCCACCAGCTTCTTCTTCTACTGCCTCGTGCGCTGGGGCCGTTGGGATATGTACATGCTTACGCAGGAGGCGGGTTGGGCGATCGAGCCGGATTATCTCGCCATCTTCAAGGGCAAGAGCTACCAATGGCTCATTCCCGCCCTGAGGGACCCCACGCAGGCAAGTCAGATGGCAACCACGCTCGGGGCCCTGCTTTTCGTCTTAGTTGTGCTTTGCGAGTTGCTGCCGGCCATTCGGCGCACCGCGACCTGGCCCACGCGGATCGGTTTCTATTTCTGTGGGGCGATTATTTACTACGTCTCGGTCAGCGGCGTGGCCTGCGTGAGCATGGAGAGCATGCTTCGCTACGAATTTTGCCTGCACGCGTTAATCGTGCTGGCGTTTGTCCATTTTTTGCATCAATTACGCCCGCCGCCACTGCGGGTGCGTGCACTCGGCATGACGGCCATTGGGCTTCTCAGTGCGGCCGGACTCGGCGTGCAAGGTTGGTACGTCTGGAATTTTACCCGAGGCAACTGGGTGGCTTGAGAAAATGAAAACGAACGTAGTGATTATTGGCGCGGGGCCAGCGGGATTAACGGCAGCATACCTCCTTTCCAAGAGCAATGTGGAGGTAACGGTCCTCGAAGCTGATCCAATCTATGTCGGCGGTATTTCCCGTACGGCCACCTACAAAGGTTTTCACTTTGACATTGGCGGGCACCGCTTTTTCTCGAAGTCAAAGGCAGTCGAAGATTTCTGGATGGAGATTCTACCTAACGACATGCTCGATCGGCCGCGTTCTTCGCGTATTTTTTATGGCGGAAAATTCTTTGCTTATCCGCTGAAAGCGTTCGAGGCGTTGACGAAACTCGGCGTCTTCAATTCCATCCTTTGTGTCCTTTCCTGGCTCAAGGCCCGGATTTTTCCGGTCCCCGATCCGAACAACTTTGAGGATTGGGTGAGCAATCAGTTCGGTAAACGCCTCTTCAACACCTTCTTCAAGAGCTACACCGAGAAGGTGTGGGGAATGAGTTGTCGGGACATTTCCGCGGATTGGGCGGCGCAACGGATCAAAGGCCTCTCATTAGGCAGCGCCATCAAGAACGCCCTTCTCCCGCAGCGTCAGCCGAAGGACAAAACGAAGGTAATCAAGACGCTGATCAATTCCTTCAAGTATCCGCGCAAAGGTCCCGGCATGATGTGGGAGGCCTGCGCCGAAAGGACGAAGGAGATGGGTGGTCGAATCGAGATGGGCGCGCGAGTAACCGGATGCGAGTTCGACGGAAAAAATGAGATCTGGCAACTGCGTTATTTGGATCAGCGGGGCGATGTGCAAACGATCGTAGCCGATCATGTCATCTCTTCGGCGCCGTTGCGTGAATTGACGCGCGGCCTGACGCCACCGGTTTCCGAGAGAGCGAAACATGCCGCCGACCGCCTCAAATATCGCGACTTCCTCACGGTCATGCTCATTCTGAAGGATCGGAAGATGTTCGATGACAATTGGATTTACATTCACGATCCAAGTGTGCAGGTCGGTCGGATCCAAAACTTCCGTTCCTGGTCCCCGGAGATGGTGCCGGATCCGCACAAAGCATGTTACGGCCTCGAGTATTTCTGTTTCGAACATGACGGTCTCTGGGATTCATCCGATGCGAACCTGATCGAGCTGGCGAAAAAGGAACTTCTCCAAATCGGCCTGGCGCAGGAGGGCGATTTCGTGGACGGCTGCGTGGTCCGGCAGAAGAAGGCCTATCCAGTCTACGACGATGACTACGCGACGCATGTTGCGACCATTCGCGACGAAATCGAGGAGCATTACCCGAATCTGCATCTGGTCGGCCGCAACGGGATGCACAAATACAACAACCAGGACCACGCCATGATGACCGCGATGTTGTGCGTGGAAAACATCCTGGCCGACACCAGACTTTACGATCTCTGGCAAGTGAACGGTGATGCCGAGTATCACGAAGCCGGAGAGGCGGTTGCAGAGGAAACACAAGGAACGGCGCTTCGGCATGTGCCGACTCGCGTAACGGCCACGCCGGAGCTGGCGTCAGAACAGACCTGACTGTCGCGGGGATAATGGACCGATCCGCCCGGCGCAAGATCGAGCGCGGCCTGTGCGTGTCGTCCCGAGCCGCACAGGCTTGTGGGAAGGTCACTTCGTCCTATGTAAGGGACGTTGTGGGGCGCAAGCTAATCCGCCCCGTAAATGTGAGGTCCTTCGCCGTCTGCCCAGCTCGGGATGACAATCATCGCTTACCCGCGCCTCGTTATTCGACGAACGCTTCCATCGGCGGACACGAGCACATCAGATTCCGGTCGCCGTAAACGCTGTCGATTCGGGCGACGGCGGGCCAGAACTTGTAGTCTCGCGTCCACGGTGCTGGATACGCCGCCTGGTCTCGCGAATATGGCCGGTCCCATTTATCCGAGCAGACTTGTTGGGCGGTGTGTGGCGCGTTTTTCAGAACGTTATTCTGGCGATCAGCCTTTCCCGAGGCGATGGCCTCGATCTCCGCGTAGATCGAAATCATTGCGTCGCAGAAACGATCGATCTCGGCCTTTGACTCGCTCTCGGTCGGCTCCACCATCATCGTTCCGGCCACTGGGAACGAAACCGTTGGTGCGTGAAACCCGTAGTCCATCAGGCGTTTGGCCACGTCTTCCACTTCAACGCCCGCGCTTTTCCATTGGCGCAAATCCAGGATGCACTCGTGCGCGACCAGACCACGTTTGCCTTTAAAAAGAACAGGGAAAAATCGATCAAGGCGCTTCGCGATGTAGTTCGCGTTCAAGATCGCAACCTTCGTCGCCTCGGTCAGACCTTCGCCACCCATCATGCGGATGTACATCCACGAAATCGCGAGAATACTCGCGCTTCCGTAGGGAGCAGCGGTCACGGTTCCGACGCCATTTCGGATTTCGCATTGCGGATCGCGCAGGGAGGAAAGGGCTGGCAGAAAGGACTGGAGGTGCGCCGCAACGCCGATCGGTCCGACCCCGGGTCCTCCGCCGCCGTGCGGAATGCAGAAGGTCTTGTGCAAATTTAGATGGCAAACGTCCGCGCCCATGTCGCCGGGGCGGCAGAGCCCGACCTGAGCGTTCATGTTTGCGCCATCCATGTAAACCTGGCCGCCATGCGCGTGAACAATCTCGCAAATCTCACGGATAGTTGTTTCAAAGACACCATGAGTGGACGGGTAGGTGACCATGAGCGCGGCGAGATCGCTCTTGTGCGCGTCCGCCTTCGCGCGTAGGTCGGCCAGATCGATGTCACCATCTTTCAGGCACGCCACCGGTACGACTCTGAATCCAGCCATGGCCGCACTGGCCGGATTGGTTCCGTGAGCGGAAGTTGGAATGAGACAGACCTTGCGGTTCGCTTCGCCGCGCGAAGCGTGATATTCGCGGATCGCAAGAAGCCCGGCATATTCACCTTGCGAGCCGGCGTTGGGTTGGAGCGAGACCGCGGCAAACCCGGTGATTTCGGCGAGCCAATTGCCGAGTTGATCACACATTTCGCGGTAACCAATTGTCTGTTCATCGGGTGAAAAGGGATGGAGCCTGGCGAACTCCGGCCATGAGATCGGAAACATCTCGGCGGTGGCGTTCAACTTCATGGTACAGGATCCGAGCGGGATCATCGAAGTGGTGAGCGAAAGGTCACGAGATTCCAATCGGCGGAGATAACGGAGCATTTCCGTTTCTGTATGGTGGGTGTTGAACACCGGATGGGTAAGGAAGGCGGATTTGCGATTGTTGATTGCTGATTGCGGATTGACCGCGGTGGCGAATTCGTCGAGGTCGATTTCTACCTTTTTCAGCTCTGGATAAGCGTTCTTGACCGCGTCGAAAATACGCCGCAGATCTTCAAAGGTCGTGGTCTCATCGACCGAAACGCTCAATAAACGATTCTCCAGCGGACGGAGATTGACTCCAAGCCTCTTGGCCGCATCGGCGACAACGAACGCGTCACCGTAGGCGTGAACGCAGACGGTATCGAAAAAGTCGTGGTGCAGGCAGGGATGCCCGAGCTTTTCCAAGCCGATTGCGAGAATGCGCGCCATTAGATTGACGCGTTCGGCGATCGCACGCAGACCGCGCGGACCGTGATAAACGGCATACATCGACGCGATCACGGCGAGGAGCACTTGCGCTGTGCAGATATTACTCGTCGCTTTGTCGCGCCGAATATGTTGCTCGCGGGTCTGAAGGGCCAACCGGTAACCCGGTCGCCCAGTGGTATCGTGTGAAACACCGATGAGCCGTCCCGGCATGTGCCGTTTGTAGGCATCGCGCGTGGCGAAATAGGCCGCGTGCGGACCACCAAATCCAAGCGGAACGCCGAAGCGTTGCGTGCTGCCAACGGCGACGTCGGCACCCATCTCGCCCGGCGGTTTCAAGAGCGTGAGGGCGAGAATATCCGCCGCGATCACCAGGAGCGCCCCAGCGTCGTGCGCCGCTTTGGCGAAGGATGCGTAATCGAAGATCGCACCGTCGGTCGCTGGATACTGGACGAGCGCGCCGAAAACGGTCTGGTCGAACTTAAGTTGCAAGAAATCGTCCACGACGACTTCGATGCCGAGAGGTTTCGCGCGTGTTCGAACCACCTCGATGGTCTGGGGATGACAATTGTTCGCGACGAAAAAGGTCGTCCGGCCGGTTGCCGTCGCGTGGCAAAGCGTCATCGCTTCCGCGGCGGCGGTTGCTTCATCAAGGAGCGACGCGTTCGCGATGTCGAGCGCAGTCAGGTCCGTGATCATGGTTTGGAAATTTAGAAGCGCTTCGAGGCGGCCTTGGGCGATCTCGGCCTGGTAGGGCGTGTAAGCGGTATACCAGCCGGGATTCTCAAGGATGTTTCGCTGAATCACGGGAGGCGTGATGGTATCGGAATAACCAGCGCCGATAAACGACCGCGCAACGATGTTTTTCCTCGCGAGTCTACGCAGTTCGGCGAGCGCGTCCCGTTCCGACGCCGCGGCTGGCAAACGGAGAGGCCGATCGAAACGGATGTTTCTTGGAACGGTCGCTTCGATCAATGCATCGAGATTCTCAAAGTCGATCTCCGCGAGCATCGCCGAGCGCGTCTGCTGATTGGGGCCGATATGACGCTGCGCGAATAGATCGACTTGTTCCTTGGTAGCCATTTGCAAAACTACGGAGTGCGTTTGCCGGTTCAAGCGAAACGCCATGCGGCACCGGACCAAGCCCAGGGAGGCGGCGGTTTCCCAACCGCCGTCGCTGTCTCCTTACCTGGGCGGTTTGGAAACCGCCCCTCGTTGTAAAAAGCAAATCGCTTCCCCTGGCCACGGCTGCGTGATGTTCGTGCGGCGAGTCACTTGGAATCCCGCGTTTTCAAACGCGCCGATCAATTCGTCGATGTTCTTCCAAAAGAAACTTTCGAAGAACCCTGGATTCACGCCTTGGTCGCTGCCTCGCACCGCTTCCACGATGAACAGGCCCTGGGGCTTCAAGACCTTCCTGACTTCCTGCGCGATCCGATTCAGGTCGAAGGCGTGATCGAGTGAATTTGTATAGATCACGTCCAGTGAGGTGGGTGCGAATTGCAGGTCGTGAAAATCGCCCGGAACCACGTAGCGATTTTCCTTTCCCGGATTGAGATCGATCCCGATGGCAAAGCAACCGAGATCGAGAAATGCCTTCACTTCGGTTCCGATCCGCGCCCCGAGGCAAAGGACGGTGCGCCCTTGCCAGACGACATCGAGTGCGGCCAATCTCTCGCGGAGCGCTGCCCGGAACTCGGTATCGTAATTCCCAAAATCGTGTGTCTCGAGCTTCGATTTTTGGTGTTCGAGGTATGCTTCGTAAGAAGCGTATTTTCGACTCTGGAACGCGTCATTTTTTCCGTTCCATTCTTCGCCGTATTTTCGAAACAGTTCGCGCTTGCGCAGGGAACGCGTGAGCCTGGTCAGAAAGCGAAACGGATCAAAGGCGCGCTTTTTTTCGCTGCTCATCAGAAAAACCGCGTCGCCAGTCTGCCGGCGCTATTTCGAATCGGACGTTTCCACACCTTGCTCTTTCAGGTGGGCGCGCAATTCAGCCAGATGCTGTTTGTTTCGCGTTTCGACCGTGCATAGGACATGGACGGCGGAAACATCCGACCCTGCGAAAGCGCGATCGTGCACCACTTGTTTAATGCTGGCGCCGGTCGAGGCAATTTGCGCAGTGAGATCGGCCAGGCCGCCCGGCCGATCGCTAATCATCGCGGTAAACCGGGAGAGCCTGCCATCGGCCACCAGCCCACGCTCGATCACGCGGCTCAGGACATTTGGATCGATGTTTCCTCCGCAGAGGAGAAGGACAACGCGCTTCCCGGCGAGTTCGGGAAGCTGCCCCGACAAACAGGCGGCAAGGGTGGTGGCGGCCGCTCCTTCAACGACGCCTTTCTCCAGTTCGACGATGCGCAAGATCGAAACAGCTATTTGTTCCTCCGTGACGGTGACAATACGATCCACCCGCGAAGCGGCGATCTCGAAAGCATTCGTTCCGACTTGGGCAATGGCGAGGCCATCAGCCAGTGTCGGCAGGGTGGCGGTAGGCACCGGCTTTCCCGTCTGCGCTGCGGCGGAGAAACTCGCAACATTGTCTGCTTCCACAGCGATGATCTTTGCCCGCGGTCGCAAGCTCTTGATGGCGAGCGCGACTCCTGCGAGAAGCCCACCGCCCCCTACGGGCACGACGACGGCATCAAGTTCGGGCACTTGCTCAACGATCTCGAGACCCATTGTCCCCTGGCCCGCGATGATTGCGGGATCATCGTACCCATCGATATAAGCGAGCCCGCGCTCTTCGCCGATGTCATGCGCGTGCGCCTTCGCTTCCGCGAAATCCTTTCCGTGCAACACGACCGTGGCACCGAGCTTTTGGCAATTACCGATCTTGATGAGCGGCGCGTATTTCGGCATGACAACCGTGGCCGGAATACCGATTAACTTGCCCTGGTAGGCGAGCGCCTGCGCATGATTGCCGGCGGAAGCCGCAATGACACCGAGCTTTTGCTGGCCGGGCGGCAATTGTGCGAGAGCGTTGCGCGCGCCGCGCTCCTTGAAACTGCCGGTGCGTTGTAAGTAGTCGAGCTTGCAGAAAATTTCCATGCCCGTGATCTCGCTTAACGGAATGGAACACTGGCAGGGAGAATAATAAACGGCGCCCTCGATTCGCTTCCGCGCCTCCTCGATGTCTTTCAACGTGATCACGCGAGGCTTTAATATACCGCGCCACGGATAGCGGCAATGCTTTGAATGGATGGGGTGGGTTCATCGGAATCTTCCTTTCCTTTTTTTCTGCGCGCGGGTCGCCGAGGTGGTGTTTGGCGAACGCCGTGTTCCCGTCAGGGCGGGCCGCAGGATGAGTTTCCTTGGATTGAGAGGAAAAGGTGGAAAAGCGTGAACTGAAGCCCTTACTTGGAGGAAGCGGCTCCCGCAGCCTCTTTGGAATCAAGCGCTTCGCGAATCTTCCTCGCGAGCTGTTCGGAATCGAATGGCTTCGGCAGGAAAAACATTTCCCGGTCGCGGCGATCGCCAGGATGGAGCGATTCCTCGAGGTAACCGGAGATGAAAACGACCTTTGTTTGCGGGCTGGTCTGGCGCAGCCAATCGGCGAAATGCCGTCCGCTCATCTGGGGCATGACCATGTCGGTGAGAAGAAGATCAATCTTCTTGTGGGCGCCCTTGCCGATGAGCTGCTGTGCGTCATCGCCGGTTGCAGCTTCGATCACGTTGTAGCCCAGGCTACGCAGAACGCGCACCGAAATGTGGCGCACACTCACGTCATCTTCGAGGACGAGGATGGTCTCAACGCCCGTCGGCATTTTGTTTCCACCGGGTCGCTTGTAGGAGGGCGGGGCTGGAGCCTGGACCTTGGGAAGAAAGATTCTGACGGTGGTGCCCTTTCCGAGCTGGCTCTCCGCGCGAATATGACCGCCGCTTTGATGGACAATCCCGTAGCTGGTGGCGAGTCCGAGGCCGCTGCCCAGGCCTTCGTCCTTGGTGGTGAAAAAAGGCTCGAAGAGGTGTTGTTTCACTTCATCGCTCATGCCGACGCCGGTGTCCGTGACGCTGATTCGAATGTAGTTGCCCGGCTCGAGATCAAAACCCAGGTCATTTTCTTCTGGCGCATCGATTATTACCTCGGCCGTCTCCAGGGTGAGCTGGCCGCCATGGCGCATCGCGTCGCGTGCGTTCACCACGAGATTCAGAATGATTTGGGTAAGTTGACCGGGATCGACTTTGGTGTGCAGACCGTCTTGACCGCGATCAAGATGGCACTGGACCGAAATGTCTTCACCCAGGAGTCGAAGGAGAGAGCGTTCGAGATTGGTCAGAAGAGAATTCACTTCGATCACCCGCGGGGCGAGGGGATGCTTCCGGCTAAAAGCAAGAAGTTGAGCTGTCAGAACCGAAGCCCGGCCTGCGGCATTTCTGATTTCGCTAATGTGGCCGGCCACCGCGTCTTTCATCCCAAGCTCATCGAGCAGCAGATCGCTGTAGCCGAGGATCGTAGTCAGGAAATTATTGAAGTCATGTGCGACACCCGCGGCGAGCTGGCCGAACGCCTCCATCTTCTGGGAACGGATAAGCTGGTCCTGCAATTGTTTCCGGGCGGTCACGTCCATCAGCGAGCCTACGAAACGGATAGCTGCACCTTTCGAATCGCGCACGATCAGCGCGCGTTCGAGCAGCTCCCGGTAGGAGCCGTCCGCGTGTCGAAGTCGGTATTCTCCCGTCCAGTGATCCCCCTCGGAGTCAAGGGCCTCTCGGATACTGCCGGTTGTCCGCGCACGATCCTGGGGATGAATCTGCTTCTGCCAGAAACCAATGTCGCCGCCGGCGCTGGTGTGTCCGAGCAGGGCTCCAAGACCTTGCGGCCAGGAAAGCGCGCCGGTTTTTACATTCCAATCCCGAACAGCATCATTCGTAGCCCGGGCAGCGATCGCAAAATGTTCCGCGCCTTCAGGCGGGTGGCTTTGCGGAAGTTGATGACGAATTTCACTTTTTTTGGTGACACTTCTGGAGCCGGGGTTTTCATATCGGGCTGAGTCTGGCGTGGACGTTTCGTTCCCCTGAATTTCGGTCGCTAATCGCATCTTCAGGTTGTTTGAAACCCGGATCTAGCGAGAGCTAGTTCTATGCCTTGGCGACGCGGCCCCGCGAGTCGAAGCATTTGCCCTTGCGATGTCGGGAATCGCTCTCCTTTGAAGGCGTGTCGGTATGAACAATCTCCCCCTCACCCCGAGCCGGCGCACCGCGAGCGTTTTCGCTATGGAACGATGCTGTCGAATCGGTCGAGGGAAGCAAGGTGGCCCCCTTTTTCGACGTGGAAAGAGAGCTTTACGTAACGCGCTTCGACGCCAACCATGGAGAGATTGAACAACCGCTTATTGGTGAATTCGGTCTTCCCGCTAACTTCCGTCCATTTTGGACTATCGGCAGGCAGCCTATAATTGGAAACGGCGATCCTCATGTCGCCCTGAGCGTTGGCATTCTCGTTTACGAAGGTGAAACGGTCGAGCAGCGACGTTTTCGGGAAGGAGATGATGAAGGTGGTTTCGCCCTCCTGCAACGGGCAACTGAGGGTATCGTTGTCCGTCATCAGGGCCGACGCCCCCTTATTCTTCTCGCCGGCATTCGGCACGGCGACGAGCCGGCCATCCGGCGTGAGGCAATCGATCGTGGCCCGGCGATTCACACCGGTGAGATTTTTCGCCGCGCCGTTTTCCTCGGCGGTGGTGGCAGTCCCGGACGCCAGACTCGGCTGGATCGGGCCGCCGGAAAAGGCGATCGGTGCGAGAATGCTCAGAACGATGCGGCCCAAATGGATTGGATTGAACCGAACCATGTTAGATTGAGTTCAAGCTTAGAGCGCGCCAGTCCCGACACTTTTTACGCGGCTTCGGCCAAGCCCGTCATACCCGATTTCCAGCCGACGAATGGATTTGCGCGCACCGGGCGGTCAAAGAGCAGAAATGCGGGCGATTTAGCTTGCTGCGGCATGCTTGTGTTGATAAGGGAATTCGCGGTTAATTGAGAAACATCTGAAACAACAAATCCTCATTCCAAATCAGTCTCGGCCAGAATCGTCCGAGGTCCTAGGATCGTTCGTTTGCCAGCCCAAGCGCTTGGTATCACATCTGCTAAGCCTACACCGGATTGACATCCTATGAGCCGACACGGAACTTTTGACCCGCCGCACTCGTTTGTTCCCGGAAGAATTGGCCTTGCTCTCGCTTTTATGCTTTTGGCGGCGCCGATGTTGCGGGCTCAGGACGCGATCCGGCCTTCACTCGCGGGAGAAGCAGCGGCGGAGGCGCGCCGTCAATCAATCGATAATATCCCATATAACTTGCAGCTCGGACCAACGAAACTTCGGTTCAGCGCGACCATGGGCTTCGAATATAACGACAACATCAACCTCTCGGAGGATGCTAGCGCTTATCTCCCGAGCATCGCGGGGCCAGTCCTGGTCACGACGATGAAGCAAAGCGATTTCATTCTTCGCCCGCAATTCAATCTGAATCTCCTCTGGCCCATCACCCAGCTCAATACCTTCAAGCTGGATTTGGGTGTCGGCTATGCATTCTATCTGGACCATTCAAGCTACAATACGAACAGCTTGCTCCTCTCCCCGGGTTCCCAGCTTGCTTTCGACATTTTCGTGGGCGATTTCCGGATCAATCTCCACAATCGTTTTTCACTCGAGCAGGATCCCGTGGCCGAAGCCTCTCTGAGTAACGTCGCGGATTACGGGCGTTTTCAAAATACGATCGGTCTTTCCGTGCTCTGGGATTTGAATGCCGCAGTCGCAACCATCGGTTACGACCACTATAATTTTATCGCGACGACGGACGAGTTCGATTACCTGGATCGCAGCGCAGAGATGGTGAACGGCTCGATTGCGTTCACCCCGAGTTCGACCATGAGCGTCGGCCTCGAAGGAGCCTTCGTCGTGACTTCCTACGACCAGGATGTTCTGAATGATGCCACCAACTACAGCGCCGGTGTCTTCCTTGAGACGCAGATCACAAATTACCTCAAATTGCGGGTGGCTGGCGGCTACCAGAACATTAATTTCGATAATACAGGTTTGGTTAATGATCCGAATAATGTGTCGGACTATTATGCGAACGTGCTCCTCTCCCATCGGGTTAATCCCGTTCTGACCCACAGCCTCTCGGCCGGACACGAGAACCAACTTGGCGTCAATTCAAATTACATCAGGTTGAACTACGTTCGGCATACGGCGAACTGGAACATTCTTTATCACACCCTGCTCTCGACAGAATTGTTCTATGAGGACGCCAACGATTCCGGCGGGACCGGTCCGCTGGTTGCTCCCGCGCCTGGGGTTTTATTGTTCAATCCCTTCGTCGCGGAACACATCCACCGTTATGGCGGGGCGCTCACGCTCGGATATCAGCTGACCCACCACGTCACGCTCGGACTTCGCTATCAATACACCCAGAAGGATTCAGATCAGCCTCTGCGCGATTACCGCCAGAATCGTGTCTCGTTTGATGGCACCTACAGCTTCTAGCTTCTGAGACAATTGCGATTGCATGAGAACCTGGGCTTTCACCTTCTTGGTCGCTACCTCGCTGGCAGGACCGATGCCGCTTGGGGCCCAGGAGAACAGCCCAGGGATGCCCCCTTCGATTCCCAAAGCCACCGTGGTCGAGCCCGCGACCACGAGCACAGTCCTGAGGACCAATTCCATGACTGTGCTCGACGACAAAAAGAGGCTCGGGTCTAACGATTACGTCAGCTTCCGCGTCGTCGAAGATCGCGACAACGAATCCCAGCGTCTGCGCGTCAACGATAGCGGCGAGCTGGAAGTTCCTTACGTCGGCCTCGTGCAGGCGGCAGGCAGGACTTGCCGGGAGCTGGCTTACGCCATTAAGGCCTCGCTCGAGCGCGAATACTATTATCACGCCACAGTTATTATTGCGGTCGATCACATCAGCGAAAGATCCCGGGGAAAAATCTATGTCTACGGCTCCGTCAAGAATCAGGGGCCGCAGGAAATTCCGGCTGACGAATCGTACACCGTGAGCAAAGCGGTGATTCGCGCGGGCGGTTTCGGCGATTTTGCCAACAAGCGAAAAGTGAAGCTAACCCGCAAAGGTGGCCAGGATTTCGTGGTGGATTTGAAGCGCGTGATCGAAGAAGGCCGCTCGGAAGAAGATGTGGTCCTGCAACCGGATGATCAGATTTACGTCCCGCAACGTCTGATCAACATGTAATCCATGCAAGCCGCTGCCCCGGATCGTCCCGCCTCCTCCCCTTGGAGCACCTCGATCTTCACGCGACTCCATCGTTACAAGTCACTGCTCCTCCGTCGTTGGTGGATTCCGGTCCTGACAATTTGCCTCGGACTTTTTGTGCAGGCCTGGCTGATTTACCAGACGCCGCCATCCTTTCTTTCCGCCAGCAAGATGATGCTCGCGGGCAAATTGAATATTAGCCAGAACGCGGTCTACAGCGAGGACAGCGTCAACTTTTACGGCACCCAGATCCAGCTCATGCAGAGCGCGGAAGTGCGACGGAGTGCCGAGGCACTCGTCCGCTCCACCCACCCGGAAATGCAACCGGTTCCGGTTGAGATCACGGTCGTGCAGAAGCCGCGCACTTCGATTTTTGATTTGTCTGCGATTGGCAGCACGGCCGATTACACTCAGACTTACCTCAATGCGGTCATGCAGAAGTATCTCGATTTCAAGAAGGGGATGCGCGAGGACCAGGGCCATAACGTGACCACGGCGATTAGCGAGCAGCTCATCTCCGTGGAAAAAGACTTGCGGAACGGGGAAGACGAGATGCTCGAATTTCAGAAGGAGAATAACATCGGCTTCATTCAGGAAGAAGGGAACAGCGCCGCTGCTTATCTTGTCCGTTTGAACCAGCAGTTCGCTTCGCTCAAGACGGAATACGATCTCCTTAGTCTGCTCGATCTCGACCAGAATCTGGATCGTACTCAAAAAATGAGGCCGGATGCTTCAACCGGCCCGCAACCAGCGGACGACAGCGGCGGAATGCCTTTTTCGGATGTTGGGCCCGAGGCCGATTACCTGAAAGCGAAGCAGGCGTTGCAGTTGCTCAAGGCCGAAAAGGAGACGCTCTCCAAGGACTTGCGCCCCAAACACCCGAAGATCATCAAGCTCAACGATGAGATCGCCAAGTCCGAGAACCTGATCAAGCTTTATCGGCAGGACACTGTGGAAAAACTCGAGACCCGCCGGAAGTCCATTGGCAAGCAGATGGAAAACCTGCAAAGCAACATTAAGGAATGGGAAAACAAGGCGCTCGATCTGAGTCAGCGGCTCGCGCAGTTCAATCGAGTGAAAGGAAAAGTCGATCGGTTGAAAACGCTTTATGATCGCCTGACGAACAATCTGAAGGAAGTTAACGTCTCGCAAAGCGTCGATGGCGGCGATCAGATCTCCATCATGGAGATGGCGGGTCCACCGATGTCCGTCCGCCCCGGATTGCTCAAGAGCCTTCTCATCGGTCTCGGCTGCGGTGCGCTGGCTGGCATCGGCATTCTTCTTCTGCTCGACCGGATCGATGACCGCATGGCGTCCTTCGGCGAGTTTCAGCACCAGTTTTCCGAGAACGTTCTTGGACAGATTCCGAAGGAAAAGACGAAGGGCCGGGTCACCTTGCTCCAGGCCGATGATACGCGCCATGTCTTCGCCGAATCATATCGCAACATCCGCTCTTCGATTTTCTTCATGCCTTACGAAGGACCCCGTCCGAAGACTCTCCTGATCACCAGCTCCGTCCCGAACGAAGGCAAATCAACCATCTCCTCCAATCTGGCGATTACGCTGGCGTTGTCGGGAGCGCGCACTTTGCTCATTGACGGTGATCTCCGCCGTGGAGCTCTCCGTGAGGCTTTTGGGGTTTCATCCAAGATTGGTTTCTCAGAGGTATTAAAACAAGAAGTGAACTGGCGCGAAGTCGTGGTGCCGACTTCCTACCCGAGCCTTTTCCTGATGCCGCGTGGCAAAACGCTGGGGCAGCCGAGCGAGCATCTCTTGCGCGATTCCACGGACCAGCTTTTGAAGGAAATCTACCATCATTACGACTACATCATCATTGATAGCTCGCCGGTCCTGGCGGCGGACGATTCCACGAGTCTCGCGCCCAAGATTGACGCAACGCTTTTTGTGGTGCGGCTCTCCTACACCTCCGCGCGTCTGACGAGAAAATCGCTCGAGCTGCTCTACAATCGCCAGGTCAATGTGGCCGGTGTCATTCTGAACTACGTCGATACGTCGCTACCGGAATATTATTACTACCAGTATTCGGAGTACTACAACACGCCGGCGCCGGTTGAGGAACATGCGGTCGCGGCATCGCATCAACTTCAGCCCAAGCAGATTCGATCCTCGTAGCGCGCCCCGAGTCTCGGGCCGATCTCGGAGGGCCCGTCGCGATGCGGAACCAACCGATGATCCTCTTCGGCCCGATTTCGCTCCCCGCGCTGGACGAGACCGTGAATTCAATCATCCGCCGCGCGCTCCATGGGCGACCGATTTCGACCACCCTCAAACTTCTCTTCAACCTGCCCCCGGGCTATCGTGGGTTTCGCTGCTTGCGTCTCGCCGCGCAATGATCGATGCCAAACTACGGTTATCACCTGGCCAGGGCTGAAGGAAACGCCGCGCGAGTCATTTATCGTGCGATCCTGCCGGCGATCGCGCGCCGGCGCGTCCCGGGCGACGCCCAACTTTCGTTCAACGTGTTTGCGTATTCAGGCGAGAAAAGCGTGCCCGAACAGGTCGCCTCCATTCGCTCCTTCTTGAAATATGTCGGACGGCCCAATCGATTTACCATTGTTTCGGACGGGACCTTGTCGGTCCGCAGCGCCGGCCTCTTGAAGAGCTTGGATCCCGTGATCTCAATTTCCGGTTCCGCGGAATGGGTGCCCAAGGACCTTCCAACGAAAATTTATCCCTATCTCACGACCCATCCAACAGGCAAACAATTGGCCCTGATCATGTCGTTGCCCGTGGATGCCCCCACTCTGTACATTGATTCCGACGTCTTATTCTTTCCCGCGGCCCAGGACCTCATTCGACTCGCGGAAAACGGCGGGGTGCCGGCTTTGTACCTGGCCGACTGTCGACTTTCTGCTGATGAACGACTCTTTCGGAGCGAGGCGGAAAAAGCACAACCCGTGAATACTGGCGTCCTGTTCTTTTTCGAAAAACTCGATTGGACGCTGGCGCTCCGCCGGCTTCTGGAGCTCGATGGGTTGCCGGCGTTTTTCACCAACCAAACGATGACGCACCTGACGATGCATGCGAGTGGTGCGATGGCCCTTGACGACCGGAAGTACGTTCTGCAGTTAGACGATCAATTCGTTCATCCAGATTGTTACGCGAGTCCCGGCCTGGTCCTCCGCCACTATGTCAGTCCCGTCCGACACAAGTTTTGGGCGGCCTTGGCGCGACGGGCCCTCTTATGATGCAAACGCGCGCCAAACCGCTTCGCATTTTGGTGGCCGTGAATCTCCCCTGGGATCCCCGGCTGGGCGCCGTGCGCGTCTACCTGGAGCTCGCCGAGCAGTGGCGCGCCTCGGGCAACGTGGTCGAGAAATACAGCCTTTCTGACGCTTTCCCCGACACTCCTTCAACGTCGGCCAAACTCACGTTGAGACAGGTTCTCTTTCCGTTCAAAGCAGCGGCCTTCCTTCGGAAAAACAGTGCGCGGTTCGATGTGGTCGATGCCTTGATTGGGGTGCTCCCATTCTCGAAAGAAAAGCTGGGATTTCGTGGCCTGCTGGTCGCACGTTCGGTGGGGTTGTACCGGCTTTTCGAGGAGTTCGACCGGAGCGTCGAGAAGCGATGGCCGGGCCGTCCCAAGGGTAAATTCCTCGGGCGAATTTTCTATGCGCTGACGCGGCGGCGATTGCTCCGCGCTTCGGACAAGGCGGTTCGACTGGCGAACCTGATCAATCTTCCAAATGATGACGAAGCTGTTTGTTTGCGCCGCGATATGGGAGCCGATCTTCCGATCCTGGTGCAACCGTACGGGTTGACCGTTGAACGCCGCCAGGCATTTCTCCAGGCCGCGGCAGCGGCGGAGATCCGTTTGGCGCAAAAGAGGATTTGTTTCGTCGGAATGTGGGGCGCACGAAAGGGCGCGCGCGATTGGTCGGAGATCATCCGGCGGGTTCGCGAGCGGGTGCCTGAAGCGCAATTTCGTTTTCTCGGTACGATGGTCGATTCGACCCTGATCCTCCGGGATCTCCAGCTCACCCGAGTAGAAGGCATTGAATTGATTTCCGACTATCAGCCCGACGATCTGCCGGGATTGCTGGCGGATTGCACTGTCGGCGCGTTCCCTAGTTACGCCGAAGGCTTCGGCCTGGCCGTGCTGGAGCAACTTGCCGCCGGTATCCCTACGATCGCATACGACACCGCCGGACCGCGCGATCTGCTCGGTGGGCGTTTGCGCGAATTCCTCGTCCCGAGGGGCAATATCGGTGCATTCGCTGATAAGGCCGGTGAGCTCCTGCAACTTGATCCAGGCGGTTATCGGGAATTGAGCGCGCGCAGCGTAGAATGTGCCGGGGAGTTCTCCTGGTCGGCGGTCGCCGAGACAACGCTCGACGCCTACCGGGCTGCACTGCGAAAGGGGTCCGCGGGAAAAATTTTATTCGTGCAACCCTTCAGCCTTGGATCAGCTGGTGGTGGCCCCCGAATCTTGCGCGCTTTGCTTGAGAACGCACCGTTCCCTTGGGAGAGCATCTGCACCTCGCCGGGAAGGTCGAAACCCTGGCCAAATGAAAGATACTTGCAGAGCCGTCCGAACTGGGGACGGATTGAACGAACCCGGCTTGCCGGAATTCCCAATGCCACGGCGCCTTTTTTCGCACCGGGATTTCGCGCGCGCTTGAAAGACCTGTGCGTCAAGCTCGAGGCTCGTGCGATCCATGCGGTGCCACACGCGGGTCTTGATTTTGGAGAGGTCCACGCGGTGGCGCGGGAACTGGCGCTGCCATTTTTCATTAGCTTGCACGACGACATTGCCTACACGGCGGCCAGCGCGGGACGGCGCGAACATCGCGAAGCCGTCATGCGGGTCGCCTGGCAAGAGGCCCGCGCCTGCTTCGTTATCTCGGATGCGCTGGGTCGCGAGTATTGTGAGCGCTATGGTTCGCGGGATTACGATGTGGTCACCGACGGTCTCAGCGAGCTAACGCCGCCTCGAGGTCGCTCCAACTCGAGTGAGTTAAGGATTTACTTCATGGGCCTCTTTCACATGGGCTATGAGCGTAACCTCCGTGCGTTGCTCGATGGACTCGAGATTTTCCAGCGCCAACACCCGAAGATCAGCCTCAGTCTGACCTGCCGCTGCGAGCACATTCGCTCGCAGGTCTTGGACGGCGCAAAAGCCGTGACCGTTCTCCCTTTCTCGACTGAAGCCCAGGTGAAACGGGACATGGAGAGCGCCGATCTCCTCTACATGCCGCTCCCCTTTGGGGAAGCGCACGAGAAATTTGCGCGGTATAGTCTTTCGACAAAAATGGTCACCTATGTCGGCAGTGGTGTTCCGATTTTGTATCACGGCCCTGTCACCTCGGCGGCATATGATTTGTTGAACCAGGATCGCGCCGCAATTTTTCTCACTAGTTTGGTGCCGGAAGAAATCGCGGAAACGCTCGGTCGGGTAACTGAGAAAATGCGGGCGGACGCTGCCGGGAATGCGCTCGTACTCGCTCAGCGCGACTTCATGCTTGCAGATCAAACGCGCAGATTTTGGGGCGCGCTCTCACGGACGGCCCTTCCCGGATGAAGACACGCCCTCTTGTCGTCGTCACCACACGACTTCCACCCCAAATCTGTGGAATCGGCGTCTATAGCTGGCTGGCGCACAAGCATCGGCCGGACAACTCCCTGCCCGCCCATTTTCTCGTCATGGAAGGAGCAGCGGAATCTCGTGCCTTGTTCGGGTGGGACGGGATTACCGATTTCCATGGAGACCCGGAGATCCTGGCGCGGGCGCTTTACGAATCGGGTCCCGTGAATGTCCTCCTCCATTACGCTGGCCGGGGCTATCAACTTTTCGGTTGCCCAGTTTGGATGCCTGGGGTCCTGGCGAAATGGAAGGCCAAATTCCCGCAAGGCCGTCTCACCATTTTCTTCCACGAACTACCCGGCAAGATCCCGCGTCCGTCGCGGCATTTCCTATTGGGGAAAATAAACGCCCGGATTGTCCGCCAGCTCTCCGCCGTGGCTGATGAACTGGTGACCAACACCGAAAATCACGTTGCGATCCTTCGAGAACTATCGGGCCGTGACGATATCCATTGCCTTCCCGTCGCCTCGAATCTCGACCCGACTACGGCCTCATCACAGCCGCGCACCAAGACAGAGTTCGTCATTTTTGGCCTTCCCTTCGGGCGACTACAGACTTTGCAATCGTTCGACTCGGAGATTCGCGGCTGGCAGACGAGCGGCCGCCTAACCGTCCTCCATCTGATCGGTCCCCAGGACGAAAAATTCACAACCCAGGCGAACGAGTTGATCGAGGGATGGCCGCGGTCGGCAGTCGCCGTGCGTGTCGGATTGTTGCCGGACGCGGAGGTTTCGCGCCTGTTCGCCCGAGCCCAATTCGCCCTGACCAATGTAACACCTGAGACCTGGAGTAAATCCGGCGCGTTCATGGCGTGCGCGGTGACCGGGTGCGCCCCAGTCATCAAGGCGGAAGAACCGCGGCTTGTTCCTCTTTCCCATGCAATTTCCGCCAGGGAAGTGGAGAAAATTTCGGAGTTGGAGCTCGCGAGCAGGGCCGTGTCCCTTAAAGCTTGGTACTACCAAAACGCCGATTGGGATGTGACCGCCAAACGGCTCGCGGCCCTTTCGGAACCGGAGGAACCGGTATCGTGACCAACGAAACAGTCATTATTTCTCCCGAACTCGCGGCGGGTGGAGTGGGCGATTACACGCGACGGTTGCTCGAGAACTTGCCTCACCTCGCGGGTTTGCGATTGATCGTTCCAAAGATCGGAGGCCGCCCGTTGAGTTCATTCGAGAAATATCCCGTTGAGGAAACCGACGGCACAATTCGAGACCTTCGTGATCGATTGCCTCGGCGAGACGGAAAAGTGCTCGTTCAATACAGTGCCTATGGCTTCGATCATCATGGCTATCCGCGCCGGCTCATCAAGGCGTTGCTCGAATGGAAAAGGGAATCGCCAGGCTCCCTGGCGATTATGTTTCACGAGATTTGGACTTTCTGGCCGATCTGGAACAGGAACTACCTTCTGCAACAGCTTCATCGCCGCGATCTCCATCGACTCTTGCGCGTGGCGGACGCGGTCTTTACCAGTACCTCGAGCCAGGCAAAGCATCTCACCGCCCTTTCGCCACGATGCCCGGTTCAGGTCTTGCCTGTCGGTTCGAACATTCGTCGTGTCCAAACGACGGATGGAGACAGGGAGGCAGGAGCCGCGGTTCTCTTTGGTTTACAACGATCGCGGATTCGCACCCTGCGAAAGATGCTGGCTGAGTTGAAGTCGCTTGGTGCCGCCGATGTAATCAGAAAGATCGTGACGGCGGGTGCAGGTCAGTCGCGGGAGGGCGATGATCAAGAGTTCGCGCTCTTGATGGAGCTCGACTTGAGCGAAGGCTTCGATCAGCGGGGACCACTTCCAGAGGAGAAGATCTCTGAACTTCTTTCGATATCCGCGTTTGGAATTTCGGCGCAGGATGATCTGAGCATTATGAAATCTGGTACTTTCATGGCCTACGCAGCGCACGGTTTGAGTATTATCTCCTGTTCCGCGGATGCCTCGAAGCCCGAGCCTTTTTCTTTGATGACCACTCCGAAAGAGTTGCTCGGCGGTGTCCACAACGTGGAGATACAATCGCGCGGCGAAAGACTTTGCCAATGGCAGGAGCGGACTTCGGCCTGGCCCCATATCGCCAAGCAAATGGTTCGAGCTTTGGAATAGTGAAAGCGATCAAGCTCCTTCTCGTTAGTCCGTGCCAGGGCGCCTACGGTGGCATTGAAGCATTCGTCCTCGCCGTCGCCGCAGCGGTTCGAAGAGAACCGGATTTCGAGGTCCGCGTTTGTTTCAAGAAGACCAAACACTTTGCCCGGCAACCCAGTCTCAAGGCGATGCTGGCAGGTGAGACCGTCGAGTTTTGCGAGCGCGCCGACAAAGACCTGGCTGGCGCGATCCGATGGGCCGATGTCGTGCATCTGCAGAACGCGTCGCCTGATGTGGTTGCCTTGGCGAAACTGTTCCGGAAGCGCCTCGTGCTCACGATTCACAATTACCTGCCGCGCGAACTGGATGCGCATCGTCTTCTCTGGCGCGTGAGTGCAAGGTTCGCGGACGCGCGGTGGTATAACTCGCAATTTGTTTGGGACACCTGGGAAGGCGATCAAGAACGGCACGGGAGCCGGAAAGTTCCCACCACTTCAAGATTGCCCCAGGGTTGGACACCGCCTGAGGAGCGCGCGGGTTTCGCGTTTATCGGACGTTGGATTGCGAACAAGGGAATCGACACCCTGCTGGATGCGTATGCTCGGGCGAAACTTGATCGCGAAAAATGGCCGCTCGTTCTCATGGGCGATGGACCGCTGCGCAGCCTGATCGAATACGCTATTGAACGGCGGGGCGTGACTGGTATCCAGGTGCTGGGTTTTGTAGATGAAGTGATGAAGGCCCAACAGATGAAGAATGCGCGCTGGGTCGTCGTCCCACCGAACACCCGAGAAGATTTTGGGCTGACGGCAATTGAAGCCCGTTCCCTTGGAGTTCCGTGTATCATCACGCGCGATGGTGGATTGCCCGAGGCTGGCGGCCGGCAGGCGCTGATCTGCGAACCAGGCGATGTTGGCGGCCTGGCCCAACTGCTCGAACAAGCCGCGCGGATGAGTGAACCGGAATATGCTGAACGCGCCCGGCGAACCCGGCAGGAACTCGCGACGGAACTTGAACCGATGGAATTCTACGCTCGGGCTTATCGGCGAATCCTTCAAGGCGAGCTGGTGCAAGGAGCCCGATGATTTTGCTCGCGCATCCTTTTGGAAACGCGAATGTGCGCGCGGTCCTGGCCGCGCTCGACCAGGCAGGACTGCTCGCGAAGTTCGTCACCGCGCTCGGTTGGTCCAATGCTTCGCCACTCGTGCATGAGTTTCCGGCGAATTTACGCTCCCAGATGGCCCGCCGCGGTTATGAGCTGCCGCAGGACAAGATCAAGAGTTTTCCAGCGCGCGAGATTATCCGACTGCTCGCGCAAAAAATGCATCAACGATGGCTGGTCGAGCACGAGCGGGGATGGGCCAGTATCGATCGAGTCTGGTGCGAGCTCGACACGTTCGCGGCCGGCTTCCTGCGCGAATCTCATCAGAGCCATAAGATCCGTGGTGTTTATGCATATGAAGACTGCGCTGAGCGACTGTTTGAGACGGCGCAAGAGATCGGGGTGCGCCGCGTTTACGATTTGCCAATCGCGTACTGGCAAACCACCCGGCGTCTCTTGGAGGAGGAGGCGCAGCGCTACCCGGAGTGGGAGCCTACTCTGGGCGGCACGCGTGACTCCGACGAGAAGCTTGCGCGCAAGACGCGTGAACTCGATCTCGCCGAGCTCGTGATTTGCCCGAGCACTTTCGTTCTGGATTCACTGCCGGAACGGGCGAGGGCTTCCAAGTCATGCGTGGTTGCGCCGTTCGGTTCACCCACGCTCGAGCAGGTCGAACCTGTTGGCCACCGTGCGCAAAAGGGACCGCTGCGCATCCTCTTCGCCGGCGCTCTCTCGCAGCGGAAAGGCCTGGCCGATCTTTTCGCGGCGATGAAGCTCGTCAGTTCGAAAGAGGTTGAGCTGGTCGTAATGGGTTCGCTCTTGCGTCCGCTGGCCTGGTATCGGGAACAATTTCCCCGCTTCATTCATGAACCCCCACGGGCGCATGACGATGTGCTTCGGTTGATGCGGACCTGCGATGTTCTCGTTTTGCCTTCGATCGTGGAAGGTCGCGCCCTCGTGCAGCAGGAAGCGATGGCGTGCGGCCTGCCCTTGATCGTCACGAAGAATGCCGGTGGCGACGACCTGATCGAGGAAGGGAAAACCGGTTTTCTGGTACCGATTCGCGCGCCCGAGGCGATTGCGGAGAAAATTAGCTGGTGCGCGACGAATCGCGACCGCATCTCTGGCATGGCGATTGCAGCCCAAAGGCGGGCGGACGAACTTACCTGGCACGATTACGGCGTGAAGGTTCTGGCCGCGATCCAATCCTTGAACGGCAGATGAACCCGAACACTCCCGAAAACCCGACGATCCGGAATATCCGCCGGCTCATCTGGCTGTACTTTTGGCTGCTTTTGTTCGAGGGCGCATTGCGTAAATGGGTCCTGCCTCAGCTTTCGAATCCACTCCTCGTCGTTCGCGACCCGGTCGTCCTTCTCATTTACGCGTTGGCGATTCGAGCCCGGGTGTTTCCCCGCAATGCCTGGTTGCTCTCGCTGGGAATTATTGCGTTTTTCTCGCTGGTCGTGAGCTTTCTCGCGCTTTGGTCCTATTTTCCACCGACCCGAATCGCGCTCGTGAGTACCTTCGGTCTGCACGCCAACTTCCTTCACTTACCGTTGATCTTTCTGATGCCGCGCGTGCTTCGCGGGGAGGATGTGAAGCGGATCGGACGGTGGGCCCTGCTTTTGCTCGTGCCGATGTCACTTCTCCTGGTGGCGCAGTTTCGCGCGGCGCCTGATTCACTGCTGAATCGGACCGCCAGTGGAGAGGGCGAACAGATCGTGTCCGCATTGGGGAAAGTTCGAACGGCCGGGACGTTTTCTTTTGTGGTGGGAGTGGTTGCTTACTTTGCCCTGGCGACAGGTTTCTTGGTCTGGGCGGCTTTGAAGCGCGATGTTTACAAAAATTTGGTCCTGTTTGCGGCTGGTATGGCTCTCCTCATCGGAATCGCTGTCTCGGGCAGCCGCTCGGTCGTGGGAGCTTGTGCCGTGGTGGTAGCGTCGTTGCTCTTGGTTCTCTTTCTGCGCCCGGCTGCGATCAATCGCTTCGGGCAAGCCCTCCTTGTGGCTGTCGTTCTCGGGTTCATTGTGACGCAGACGCCGGTCTTTAAAGAAGGCCTTAACGTCCTGACGACGCGGTTTAACGATGTGGCCGAAGCGGAAGAACAATCGATCGCGGTCGGTCTGATCTCGCGGGTGTTTGATGGGTTTGGAGAATGCATTCGTGTATTACCTACCGCGCCGTTTCTCGGTTACGGTTTGGGCATTGGCACCAATGCCGGAGCAAAGTTGCTCAATCTCCAGGAGCAAAACACTTTCCTTTTGGCGGAAGGCGAATGGGCTCGACTGGTCCTGGAGAGTGGACCCTTGCTTGGCCTCTCTTTTGTGTTCTGGCGATGCGGTTTGGTGTTCCGCACTTTATTTTTCTGTCTGCAATCCGTGCGACGGGACAACCTCCTGCCGCTTTTGCTTTTCAGCTCGAGCGGCCTGCCCCTGATGAACGGGCAATTCGGTCCGCCTACCATTGTCGGGTTTGCTGTCTTCACCACGGGGCTCGCCCTGACGGCCCGCCAGCTTGACGACGAAAGCGGGATCGTGGCTCCGGCCGCCCCAAGGAGTCCGGCGAGGGAGCGACGCCGCTCCGCCTACGCCAATCGCATGCATGGTCCTGCCGCTCTGCGCGGTCAAAGCAATGGTTCTGTTGATCGGTAACTACCCGCCCGATCGTCAGGAAAGCATGCGTCGATTCGCCTTGATGATGCTTGATGGCCTGACCGCAGCCGGCGTCCCGGCGGAACTGGTTCAGCCGCTGCCGTTCTTCGGCCGTTTTCGGTATGCGGGCGGCTTCATCGCGAAATGGCTGGCTTACCTCGATAAGTTTGTCCTTTTTCCGCGGCGGCTGCGGAGCAAATTGAAAACCGCGCCTGCATTGGTCCATATCTGCGATCACTCGAACGCGATGTACGCAAAATATGTTCGTGGCGTCCCGGTAGTCTCCACCTGCCACGATCTCCTCGCTGTTCGTGGCGCGCTGGGCGAAGAAACAGATTGCCCGGCCAGCGCCACCGGCAGGCTGCTTCAACGCTGGATTGTCTCCGGTCTGGAGAAATCTACCGTGGTAAGTTGTGTTTCACAGGCGACATTGGAAGACGCTCGGAGGCTGGTGAAACGCCGGGATGGAAAACCCAGGCTGGAAATGATTTCGCTGGGTTTGAACTATCCCTATCGACCACTGCCTTCATCCGAAGCCAGGGCACGATTGGCTGAATATTCCGTTCTTGCCGCGGGCACACCGTACGCCCTACACGTCGGTTCGAACTTGCGCCGGAAAAATCGTGAAGGCGTCCTCCGGATTTTCGCACGGTGCAAGAACCAATGGAACGGATTACTCGTTTTTGCCGGGGAACCGCTCTCAGACGCGCTCCGTTCCCTGGGCCGGCAATTGGGCGTCGGAGATCGGATGGTCGAAATTCCTCATGCCACCAGCGAGTTACTCGAAGCGCTTTACAACTGCGCGACCGCGTTGCTTTTCCCTTCGACTTTCGAAGGTTTCGGCTGGCCAATTGCCGAGGCTCACGCCTGTGGTTGCCCGGTCATCTGTGCCGATCGCGAGCCGATGATGGAAGTGGCCGGCAACGCGGTGCTGGCTCACGACCTTGATGACGAAGCGGGATTTGCGGCCGATCTCTCGCGTTTAACCAATCCTGTGGAGCGTGAATTCTGGAGCGCGAAGGCCCTTGAGAACGCGAAAAGATTCTCTTCTGCGACCATGATCGCGAAATACCGTGAGCTCTACCGCTCACTTGCCCGGGTATGATGAAGAGAATTCTGATGTTCTTCTCGGTCCTGCTTCCATGGCCGATGAGGCGGTCTCTACTGGAAAAACAATTCGGCTATTCCATTCATCCGAGTAGCCATATCGGCTACTGCTGGATTTTTCCACGCCACCTGATCATGGAAGAGAATTCCCGGATCGGGCATCTTACTCTTTGTAAGAATATCGACGTATTACATCTCGGTGCCCACGCGATCATTGGCCAACTGAATTGGATCACTGGCTTTCCGTCAGGCGCGAGCCGGCATTTCGCACATCAAACGGACCGGCGACCGGAATTGATCGTTGAGACTCATGCCGGAATCAGCAGCCGACATTTGATCGATTGCACAGCCCGCGTCCGCATCGGTGCATTCGCCACACTCGGGGGATTTCGATCTCAGCTCATCACGCACAGCATCGATCTCGCAGAGGGCCGGCAATCAGCGGAACCGATCGATATTGGAGAATACTGCTTTGTCGGGACAAATTGTGTGATGCTGGGCGGGAGCAGTCTGCCGCATCACTCGGTGCTCGGCGCCCAATCGCTTTTGAACAAGAAATGGGATGAACCTTATCGGCTATACGGGGGCGTTCCGGCGAAACCGTTGAAGGAACTGTCGCAGGAGATGGAATACTTCCGCCGTACCGAGGGATTCGTGTGGTAGCTGGCGGTTCATTGTGCCCGGGCTGAGAAGATGTGCGGGATTGCCGTTCACTTCAGCTCAAGCGGTCGCGCAACGCCGCTGGACCTTCAACGGATCCGTCATCGCGGCCCGGACTCATCCGGGGAGTGGACTTCGCCCGATGGTCGATGCTGGTTGGGCAACACGCGATTGGCCATCGTGGATCTCTCGCCTGCCGGCGCCCAGCCAATGACCGACCCGATCAGTGGCAACGTGATCGTGGTGAACGGAGAGATCTACAATCATCGGACTCTGCGCGCCCAACTGGGGCCGGAGGTGAATTGGCAAGGCACAAGCGATACCGAGACACTCCTGCAGGGGTATGCGCTTTGGGGCCACGACGTTCTTGCTCACCTCAAGGGAATGTTCGCCTTCGCGATCTACGACGCCGCGCGTGGAGAGTTGTTTATTGCGCGCGACCGCCTCGGAATAAAACCGCTCTATTACGTGGTGGATGCGGATGGCTTTCGGGCGGCCTCGGAAGTGAAAGTGCTCGTCACGGTTGGCTTGAATGGGATTGCCGGGCAATCCGTTTCCGGCTATCTGCAATGGGGCGCCTGCCCTGAACGAAATCTCCTTTACCACGACTTCCGCGTCCTGCCAGCCGGGCATGCGATGAAAATCGGATCTCATGGAGAGTTCAAGACCTGGCGATATTGGCCCTCGAGTTCGACGTTTGTGTCTTCGGCTGATCGCGTTGTTCGCCAGGTGCGCGATTTGATCGACAAATCGGTCGATGAACATCTTCTCTCCGACGTTCCAGTTGCCAGTTTCCTCAGTGGCGGAATTGATTCCTCCATCGTGACGGCGATCGCAGCGCAGAAGCTGGAGAAGAAACTGCAGACATTTTCCGTCGGATTCGAGCTCGCGGAATTCGACGAAACCGCGATCGCGCAGGAGATCGCAGAGCGGTATCGAACCGATCATCATCGAATCCAACTTTCGGAAGAGGAGGTGATTCGCTCGGTCACGGAAGCGGTCGAGAAACTCGATTTGCCGTCGGTCGACGCGATCAACACCTACCTTGTGTCGCGGGCGGTGGCGGCGCGCGGAGTGAAAGTCGCCTTGTCGGGCCTTGGCGGTGACGAATTGTTCGGAGGTTATCCCAGCTTCCGCGATGTTCCGCGACTAAAGTTCATCGCAAAATTGCCCCGTTCTTTGAGGAAACTACTCGGCGTCGCCACAAAACTCGGCGATCGGCTGGCCGATCTTCCCGCGACCGCGGACGCCGGCGAACTGGCCTGGTGGCGCCGGCGTTTTTTCACCGATGAGATGATCACTCGCGCTGGACTCCCAAGTGCGCCGGCGCCCTTCGAATGTCCAGTGAGGTTACCGGACGATTACTCCCGGATAAGTTGGGCCGAGCTGACCGGCTACATGCGTCGCATGCTGTTGCGGGATGCCGACCAGATGAGCATGGCTGTTTCCCTCGAGTTGCGTGTCCCGTTTCTCGACCATGAACTCGTCGAGTATGTCCTGGGACTTCCCGCGGCAGTGAAGCAACGTTATCCCGGACCCAAGGGATTGCTTGTGGAGGCCTGCCGCGATCTCCTCCCGGCTTCCGTCTATCGCCGCCCCAAGGCAGGGTTCGTTCTGCCCATGAAAGTTTGGATGCTTGGACCGCTTGCTTCATTCGTCGAAGAGGGCTTGCGCGAAGCGGCGTCGCGGGAGTTGGTTCCCCAAGCTTTTGTGAATGAAATCAGCAGCGCGTTTCGGCGGGATCGGCTGCACTGGACGCGGATTTGGAGCATCGTTGTTCTCGGTCACTTCGCAAAGCGATCGCAACTGTTTCGCTCTCCGGATGAAGATACTTCGATCTATTCACACCGTTAATCCGGCGCTCGGCGGCCCGATCGAATCGGTCATGCAGTCCTCGTCCGTGCTTGCGCGCCGCGGCCATGACGTGGAAATCATTTCCCTGGATGAGCCTGACGACACCTGGGTTCGGGATTGTTCTGTGAAAGTACATGCGCTTGGTCCGGGTCGAGGCAGCTACGGATACGCGCCGCGTTTCACCCCCTGGATCAAGGAGCGCCACTTGGCGTATGACGCGGTGATCGTTCAGGGAATCTGGCAATACAGCAGCTTCGGCGTCTGGCGTGCCTTACGCGGAACCACCACGCCCTATTACGTTTTTCCGCACGGAATGCTCGATCCCTGGTTCAAGCGGACTTATCCGCTGAAACACCTGAAGAAGTCGCTCTACTGGCCCTGGGCTGAATATCGGGTGCTGCGCGATGCCGCGGCGGTCCTTTTCACCTCGGAAGAGGAACGTTGTCTGGCACGCGAATCTTTTTGGCTCTACCAATGCAATGAAGTGGTCGTGAATTATGGAACGGCCGCGCCGGAAATCGATCTCGCGAACGCACGAGAGGATTTCTTCCACAGCTTTCCTCAACTCCGCGGCAAGCGCTTTCTGCTCTTCCTCGGCCGCCTGCACGAAAAGAAAGGCTGCGAACTGTTGATCGAAGCGTTTGCCGCTCTGCGCGATTCTGCCCGAGCAGATGAACTACTGCACCTTGTCATCGCGGGTCCGTGTGCCGATAAAAGATATCTTGAGTATTTGAAGCATATGCCTGCTGGCGCTTCCGGGGTCACCTTCACGGGAATGTTGGCCGGCAGCGGGAAATGGGGCGCGTTCAGTGCCGCAGATGCTTTCGTCCTGCCTTCTCATCAGGAAAATTTCGGAATCGCGGTGGTCGAGGCGCTCGCTTGCGGGACGCCTGTCCTCATCTCGAACAAGGTAAATATCTGGCGCGAGATCGCCGAGGACAAGGCGGGTTACGTCGAAAATGATGATTTGACCGGGATCACGCGGTTGATCGAAAGATGGCTTGGGACCGGGCCGGCCGATCGCGCCGCGATGAGAGAAAATGCGAAAGAATGCTTCGCCCGGCGCTTCGAGATTAGCCACGCCACAGATTCGCTGCTCGATGTCCTCGAAGCAGCTCCGCGCCACTAGGAAAATCATCGCTCCCAATCTATAGAATCTGTGTTCCCATGTGGCTCCGCATCTGCTTTTTATCCGTTACACTGTAGTCATGGCATCCTAGCCAATGGAAGGAAAGAAACTCGTTAAGCCGGACCAGGCCTCAGCCCAGGAATCGCGGTCTCGCGCAGAACCAAAGCGCGTGGAGTTGACGAAGCAATAGTTGCGCGGACTCTACGATTCTACGCACTGCCTAACGACTCTAGAATCGCGGTCGCCTAACGAGCGTAAATTCAAATGGTGGAGCCTAAGGGTCCGTTTCTCTTTTGTGAAATCCGGCTAAAATCGACAAGAAATATGCGTAAGAAGACCTGATTTCACGAGGGTCGAACCCCCCTCCGAGACCTCTTTGTTATTGCAGAGTCTCGGCCTGCTCCTGAACCCTAATCGGCACTATTTTCCCACAAGCGCTACTCGCGACCCAATCAATGGAGGGCGCCACTGGACCTTCTAAATCTCAGCGAGATCGATTCCTAGGCCGGACGTTTTTCCGCAAGGACACCGATGACGTGGCTAGGTGTTGTTGTCCCTCGAACAAGCCGATTAGATCTTGACGCGATTACGAGCTTCGCATAAGAAGGAGATCAATAGCGGTACCCAACATTTACCGACATCTTTCGGCGAGGCTCGGTTTGAGCATTTTAGAAACATGCGCACCGAAACTATGATAATACTGCATTCACTCGGTGCCGGTCTTCTGTCGGTTACCCTGGCTCTGGCACGGAGAGTTGCGTTGGCACTCCTTTTTTTCGGCGCGGGGCTGGTGCCCGTGCAGCCCTGCTCTGGTGCTTCCGGTGTTTTTATCCAAACCGGTGGCCTCGCTACCGCACGTTATAGTCACACAGCGACGTTACTGCCCAATGGGAAGACGTTGGTTGCAGGTGGCATTGCGAACAGCGGCGGCTCGCTCGCGAGTGCGGAACTTTACGATCCGGCGAGTGGGATGTGGACTGCCACAGGCTCGCTTGTGAATGCGCGAGATAGTCACACAGCCACGTTGCTACCCAATGGCAAGGTACTTATCGCCGGAGGCGTTGGCACCGGCGGCTCGCTCGCGAGCGCGGAACTTTACAATCCAGCGAGCGGAACTTGGATGGCCACTGGCAGCCTCGCCAGCGCACGCTATTATTTCACGATGACATTGCTGCCGGACGGCAAGGTGCTGGCCGCAGGAGGTATAAATTTTACCAGCGGCTCGCTGGCGAGTGCCGAGCTCTACGATCCGGCGAGCGGGATATGGAGTACGACCGGCAGTCTGACAACGCCGCGCGATGTGCACACAGCGACACTGCTGCCTAGCGGCAAGGTACTTGTTGCCGGAGGAGCTGGGCCCGGCCTCTCTTTCCAGAGCTCTGAGCTCTACGATCCGGCGAGTGGGACGTGGAGCGCTATCGGCAACCTCGTGACCAAGCACATAGAACATACGGCGACATTGCTGCCCAACGGGAAGGTGTTGGTCGCAGGAAGCAATGCGTGCTGCGTCGGGGATGCGGAGCTCTACGATCCAGCAAGTGGGACGTGGAGCGCTACAGGTAATCTCGTTACGCCACGCACAGAGCACACAGCGACGTTACTGCCCAATGGCAAGGTCCTCGTCGTGGCCGGAGAGAATGACGGTTTTATTTTAGGGAGCGCAGAACTGTATGATCCGGCGACCGGAACTTGGATGGCGACGGGCAATATGATGGGTGGGCGTACCAATCATACTGCAACGTTGCTCCCCAACGACGAGGTGCTCGTCGTCGGAGGCACCATCGGGTTCGGGTTCGTTCTCTCGAGTGCCGAACTCTACATCGCGGAACCAACCCCGCCCACCTTCCTCAACCTTTCCACTCGCCTGCGCGTTCTTACAGGTAATAACGTGCTAATTGGAGGTTTTATTATCACGGGAACTGATCCGAAGAATGTGCTTATTCGTGCGATCGGTCCTTCGCTCAGTCGCTTCGGCGTCGCCGGCATCTTAGCGGACCCGACGCTCGAGCTCCATCAAGGCAGCACGACGGTAGCCATAAACGACAACTGGAAAGTGCGCCCTGATGGGAGCAGCCAGCAAGCAGAAATCGAAGCCACGGGCATTCCACCGACAAACGATTTGGAATCGGCAATCCTGGCGACGCTCAGTCCGGGTGCATACACTGCAATCCTCGCGGGTAACAATGGCGGAACGGGTGTCGGCTCAGTGGAGGTTTACGATCTGGGGCAAGAAGCGAACTCCAAACTGGCGAACCTCAGTACCCGCGGCTTTGTGGACACAGGCGATAATGTTATGATCGCTGGGCTTATTCTGGGCGGAGGAACCGCTGGCGTCACTTCCCGAGTGATGGTGCGCGCCCTTGGACCATCGGTCCCCGTGCCAGGGGCACTGAGCGATCCAACCTTGGAACTGCGCGACGGCAATGGGACGCTGATCGCTTCCAACGACAACTGGAAGATGCGCCCTGATGGCAGCAGCCAGCAAGCTGAGATTGAAGCCACAGGTGTTCCACCAACAAATGATTTGGAATCGGCGGTAGTAAGAACGCTCTCACC